>Ga0208695_1000639_pt1 | contig 35736 bp, 40 predicted proteins | sample AD_UKC111_MetaG_FD_184449 | JGI IMG/M metagenome (GOLD analysis project Ga0208695, IMG submission 184449) | Active sludge microbial communities of municipal wastewater-treating anaerobic digesters from Hong Kong - AD_UKC111_MetaG (SPAdes)... | ecosystem: Engineered > Bioreactor > Anaerobic >...
CCGACTCCAGTTTGAATTCATCGGTGTAACTTCTAGGAATCACTTTACTCATCTAAAACCCCTGTTCTAAGCATCAAATCTATCTCATCACTAAAAACAGGTGTTCGTTAATTTCATACCAGATCAGTATTGCCCAGGAACCACTCCTAACCAGGCGCAGAACTGGCGGCCGCCCCTGAAGTCGTGGCCCTTGCCCACGCTGGCCACGAGGGCGCTGGCGGTGATGGGGCCCACACCGCCGAGTTGCATCAGTTGCCGGGCCTGTGTGTCTTGTTTGGCGGCTTGGTCAATGTGCTGGTCGTATTCTTTGATGCGTTCATCTAAATGGGTTAACTCACTGAGCATGTCTCCCACCACGGTGTTGCACCAGCCAGGCAAATTCCCCAGGTGCTGGTGCGCCTCGCGGCGTACGGTGGCGGCTTTCAGGGGCAGCACGATGCCCAGTTCTGACAGCAACCCGCAAATGCGATTGATCAGCGCGGTGCACAAACAGCCGTGACTGCTGCTCCAAACTTTTGAGGGGCACAAATCGCATGCTGGGGCGGGTGACGGCTTCGCAAATCGCGGCGGCGTCTGCTGCATCATTCTTACCCCGTTTGCCGCTCATCCGGGAGGGGGCGACAAACTTCGCGGCCATCAGGCGCACGGTGTACCCATACTTCTCAAACTCGCGCGCCCAGTGGTGGGCTCCGCTGCACGCTTCCATGCCTATCAAGCAGGGAGGCAACTTGGCCACCAGTTCCAGCAACTTGCCACGCGGCACCTCGGGGCGAACCAGCTCGGGCTTGCCTGCTTCATTCACACCATGAACCGCAAAGACGTTCTTTGCCAGATCAATTCCAACCGTTACAATTGCCATGACTTCCACTTCCAATAAAAAAGTGAGTTGATGAAAAGAATTGCCTCTCCATCGTGGCACTGCTGTGCCGACAACCGCAACCCCTACGAGTCGCGGCTCACTTGGGACAGGGAAAGTCCCTTTCATTCGTTATGGGTCTCAATAATAGATGCCTGGCCAATATCCAAAACTGATCCTTCGCGAAGAGTTTGACAAGTGCACCGCCTTTGAAGTGTTGTCCAAAGGCTGGTACAGCGGAGCTACGGTAAAGCTGGAAAACGGATTTCAATATTCAGTTTTCTTCTACGATCCTGTTCGTTTGAAGCAGGACTTAGAATCAGAAGGAAAAAATTACCTCAGTGAGCCGGGTTTGGTGGTCTTGTCCGAGGTAACACCGGAGAATATGCGTCGTGCGATTCTGGGCTTATACGAGGAGGGATGGTTCAATGCCTTGGTCCCCATCAGCAAAGACACATAACTTTGCGTTCGAGGCCGACGCGGCAAGACAGCGCGCCGTTTTCTGTCGTGGTGGTGCCCCGCGCGGCGTTGATCAAGATAAACATCTACACTACCAGATGGCCGGTCAGTGACAGGAAAAAGCCGCTTTATAAAATACCTAAACATGCTAATAAGCCAAGCGCGTGGAGCGGGAATGTATAACGCCAGCGTTCCTACACCCGCACCGCGCATGCTTCGGTAACAAAATGAAGTTAAGAGAGTGTTGGGGCAAGGAATATGCGTTTAAAAAGTAAGATCGGGGTATGCCCCGGTGTTTCTCATGTCCAACTCTCGTTCGCATACCCTTGCCACACTTCGTGCGGCAAGGTGCTCAACTCCAACGTTGGGTGTCATAGATGAACGTCGGGATCGAACCGCTTTCGAAAGAACATTTCTCAGGCCTACATGCCGTCTTCGACGCTGTATGCAACGAGGAACGTTTTCTCGCATTTTGTTCGGCTGGGGCACCAGAGAAAACACACGCCTACTACCAAAGCGTCATAACTGGTGGTCATTCACACTTTGTCGCCCTTTTAGACGGAGAAGTTATCGGCTGGTGCGATGTATTGCCGTTATTCGGTGAAATGCGTGCCCATTGCGGTGTTTTGGGTCTTGGCGTTGCCAAGAACTATCGGGGGCATGGCGTCGGCCGCAAGCTCATCACAGCGGCGCTCGCTAAAGCATCTGTTCGCGGTATTGAGCGTGTTGAACTCACCGTCCGCGTGGACAATATTGCGGCGCAATCCCTATATAAAAGCCTCGGGTTTGTTGTGGAAGGCTTGCAACGCAACGCCTGGCGCCTTCGCAGCGAGTACTTCGACGTCTATCAAATGGCACGGCTCCAATGAGACCTAACCCTTCGTCAACCGGACCGCCCAAATGCTACACATTCCGGTTCCCTTTTTCCCTTCGCGCTCCGGCGGCCGGTTACGTCGAACGTTATACCCATGACCTCGCCCCCTAATCGCTCTGTTCAACTCAAAGCAAAAGCGGCGATGTCTGTAATTGCAGCAACGATTTCTACTAGTTCAACCGAGCGAACTATTGCATCGGCGGCGAAGGCCATCCTCGCTGACTTTGGTCTCATACACACCTGGTACTACGAATGCCACGCCTTCGTTTTGCTCGGAAGTCGAAGTTGCCTCTCCATCTCCGGACGTGACTACATTCCTGCCGAAGAACCTGTCGGAAACGAGAACTTAGTGACTGTGGATCTCAGTCCGTGTGAGGGACCGTTGTGGGGTGACTATGCTCGGTCGTTCTGCGTTGAGGGTGGTGAGGTCGTTGAAAGCCCAGTATCCCCGGCGTTCGTAGAAGGCCTGAAAGTCGAGAACAGCATTCACCGCTTGATGGCCGAGTTCGTCACCCCCGATACTTCGTTTCATCAACTCTACGAATTCGCCAACGATGCCATTTCCACCGCTGGATTTGAAAACCTCGACTTCATGGGCAATGTCGGCCATAGCATCGAAACCAATCGTGATTCCAGGCGTTATGCAGAGAAAGGCAATCATCAACGCCTAGGCGAGTGTTCATGCTTTACCTTCGAGCCACATATTCGTCGTCTTGGTGGCCGCTGGGGTTTCAAACACGAAGACATCTACTATTTCGATGGTAGCCACTGCATTGCGTTATAATTTTTCGGCCAAGGTGAGCGTGGATCAGGCGTTTTCGTGTTCACAAATCAAAGATCTCGGGCCGCCGGGTTACCTTCATCCCTAGGCATCAGGAGCGGTCGGTGAACGTTGAACACACCTTTATTAGTCCAGGACGTGATCCCACTCAGCAGGAACGTGAGTCTTTTCTTCGTGACGTTTCGCTTAACAAGACAAACGCCAGCATCCTCGCCCGTTGGGGAGATCTTAATCTTCCGAACTCCTGGCTGGTAGCCGGCTGTCTTTTCCAGACAGTGTGGAACCTTCAGTCTGATCGTCCCGCCGAAGCCGCAATCAAGGACTACGACATCTTCTACTTCGACTCCGATGATTTGAGCGACATGGGGGAGCAGCAGACACAAGCAAGAGTCAGCACCTTGCTTTCGGACTTGGGAGTCACGGTCGAAGTCGCAAACCAGGCGCGTGTGCATTGCTGGTATTCAACCCACTTCGCTCGCCCCTACCCTAAGCTTTCGTCATCAGAAGACGGAATCAGACGCTTCTTGGTGCTTGAAACATGTGTCGGCGTCCGTCCGAACGCGTGTTACACACCCTACGGCTTGAACGGGGTCTATGCAGGAACGCTCTCGCCCAATCCACTCACACCGTACCCTGAGTTGTTTACCGAGAAGGTCATGAGTTACCGCGCTAGATGGCCCAAGCTTGGCAAAGGTGTCGTCATCAATGGCGCCTAACACTTCGGTTAAAGCCGCTCCCTTCGGTCGCTGGACGCTGCCGATAAGGCGCCGCGCAGCACCCCTTACCTCCAACGTTAACCGCTGATGAATCTCATCGTTCTGCGCCACGGTCAAACCTCTTTTAACCAAGAAAATCGCTACCTTGGTTCTCTCGATCCTGCCTTGAATGAGTTGGGTATCGCTCAAGCGCATGCGCTTAAACAGAATCTACCGGCTCAGCCTGAAGCAGTCATTTGTTCGCCACTTCTACGCGCTCGGCAAACAGCAGATATCCTCTGCGCAGATCTCAATATTAATCCCGAGATAGATCCGCAGTTTAGAGAGCGGGATGTCGGTGTTTACGAAGGTCTGACACAACAGGAAGCTCAGGAACACTTTCCTGAGCTTTGGGCGAGGAACGTCACACGAGTTTGGGATGGAGCCCCCACTAACGGCGAGTCAATCTCAGACGTGACATACCGAGTCCACGCAGGGATCAATCAACTATCGGCCCGGTTTTCAGAATCAACAGTTCTCCTGGTGACCCATGGCTTTGTTGCTAAGGTTATTCGTGCCCTGTCCGGTGTGGGCCTCCAAGACTTTTATGATTGGCAGCTAAAAAACGGTGAGTTCTTTAACGTTAAAGTTTGCTCACAAACCGGTTTGCCCCTATCACCCGTTGATCTTGGCGCTCTAAATAATGGCGGCTAAGCTTTTTAGTCAACCCGACTGCCAAAATCTGCGCTTTGGGTGCCCTCCGTTTCGCTTCGGCGCAACTTACCGCAAGCGTTAGCCATTCAGCGATGAGTTGTGTCCTTCGCGCATTTGGCAAGAATTTTGAAGTCGATCGCTTCGTCAGCAACTCGCCACTAGCTGTCTCCTCGATTTGGCGGAAAGGAGAGAAGCGGTTTGCCAAGAGCCTCACCAACGCATCGCTTAACGAGTCCTCTCTCTGGCTTAAGGGTTGTTGCGAGTGAAGCCGAGTTTTCCGACCTAAGCCAGCAAATTGACGATGTGCTGCTCTTTCTTCGCCTCAACCAAGAATACATTAAGGGGCTGTCCGCCTTTCCCGGGGTAGAAGGCGTCGGCCTTGATTTTGGCGTGGATATCCACCCACCAGGTTGGTCCTCCTTCACTTTTCCGCCCGAGCTATTGCGCTTAGCCGGTGAAGCAGGCGTCTCGCTCTGTCTCTCTGTTTACCCATCCGACAATGGAGAGGCTGAAGATGCCTAACCAGTCAGTCAACCGGACAGCCAACTGCTGCGTAGTTTGGGTTCCCTCAGCTGGTGCTTCGGTACCCGTTATGTCCAACGTTAGCCCTCCTGACGTCGTCCAGCCCATGCCGAAGCAAATGGATTGAGAACTTCTAGCCCAAGAGCCTTGAAATCATTTACGTTTCTCGTTGCGACCGTCAAGCCGTGCACTCTCGCGGTGGCAGCAATCATTGCGTCTTCATAAAGCGGGTCGGATTTCCTGTGCATCAATTGCGCCCAGGCCCTAAAGCTAGCCGCATCCATTGACAAAACGTTATAAGCGCCTGCCACTAATTCCAGCCACGCTTGAATTTCTTGGGCTTTGAGGGTCTTGCTCCCGCGTCAACTCAATGCCGGCCTGTATCTCACCAAGGGTCACTGCGCAAAGGTACAGCTGGGCGTCATCAATCGATTCCACCCAAGCAACGACACCTGCATGTGGGCGCTGCTTGCGCAGCTCATAAACCACATTCGTGTCAAGGAAATAGCTGCTCGTCACAGCATGGGCTCCACATTGCGGCGTTTCGCGTTTCCTCGTGCTGGCACGGCCAAGTCGGACCGAGCTTGCTCAGAAAGCAGCAGTTGCTTTAACGAGGGGCGTGCGGCAGACTGCAAGCGGCGCCATTCTTGTACGGCACAAGCACTGCCGCTTCAGCCCCTCGCCTGGTCACCATCTGCGGACCCTCGACTAAACAGGCATCTAAAAACTGGCTAAACCGCGCCTTGGCATCCTGAACTGGCCATGTATGCATAGCAATCCCTCTCAAACTAGTCATTTGACTGGTTTTACACTGTTTGCAGCACCTGTCAACTACCTAAGATGAGATGGCCGGGGCTTACGGGGTCTTACTGGCAGACACCAAGACTGGCCATGGCCCCTGTTGCTACCCTTTCACCTTGGACACCCGCGCCCGGGAAGTCTGCCTTAGGCAACAAGCAAAGCAACTGCTTGTTTTGGAAAGGCTCGCAGCAATTTCTTGTCCATCGTGATCAATTTGGTATCAAGTCGCTCTGCCAAAGCAATACATTCGCAGTCATAGGCTGAACAGTCGCTCTTGCTTACCAATGCCAGAACGGATCTGGAATCGACCGGAAACTCCAGCCCGTTCAGCAAGGCTTCCGCTTGCAACGTGCTGGCCTGCTCGACAGTCAAAGCCTCTCGCCGCAGGTATCCGGCAAGAATATTTCGAAATTCGCTGCGCCACAGTACGGGTGTAGCCCACTCCGGGTCTTGTTCTAGCAAGGCCTCTGCGGCGTTCGAGAACTCGCACGGCAGGTACAAATACGCAAGAATGTTGGAGTCACAACGATCATACGCGGCCCTGCCTTTTGGCAGCATCCATGTCTTTGGCGCCAAAACTCTTTTGGAGCAAGGAAGCACGCAACTCACGAGCTCTAGCAAGGCGCTCACTTGGCGGGGTCTTGGTCGGCAGTAACACCGATTCAAGGCAGACAATAGCTTCGCTGTTCAGACTGCGACGATGCATCTGAGTAGCCACCTTCAGTCGCTCATAAACGGCGTCTGGGATATTTTTCAAAGTCAGGGTCGTCGGCATCGTAAGCACCTCAGAGCAACCAAAACGGTTCTATCTTGCTATAGAACTGCTCTCCAGTGCATTGTTGCTTAAGGGCTTGGTCAAGGGGATGGTCACGCGGCGCTTTGCCGCGGTAGAGCGCGTCTTTGCTAAGCTGCGCTATAACAAGCGCTTAAGCCGCTTCACCTTGGGTGTTAAAACCAAAGTCGATGGGCCATTAAGCTTTATGCCATGATGCACAACATAGAAAAATTCGCAGGCAGTGATTAGGGGCAGTAAGACAGTAGCAGCAGGATACGGCTCCTAGCAGGTGTGTTGTGGACCATCCAAAACTTTTGCTGAACATCCAGGCAACTTGTCCGTGAGCAATACCAAAACCTGCCAACAAGCCCTTGTCTAAGTCGCTGACTCGCGAATCCAGCGGCTTATTTGACAGCCTCGTTAGGCCCTTAATTATTGATAACGTTGAACACAGAGGCTGTTCCTCTTAAAAAAACAGCAGCTTCCTGAAATATAAAGTCAATTAATATTAAGCTTGTCTGCCAGATAAGAGAGCGGTTATTTATGAGTTTGTTTTTTACTAAAACTTCGTTTTATATCAAAGCATCTATACAGCCTTGCCGGTTTCGTAAAGATGCTGGCAGATTCTATGGTTTTACATTGCTAGAGCTTTTGGTGGTTATGGTCATCATCGGCCTTTTAGCTGCTTATGTAGGACCGCGTTATTTTTCACAGGTAGGTAAATCCGAACAAAGTGTCGCAAAGGCGCAGATAGAAGCTTTTGTCCGTGCTTTGGATACTTATCGGCTTGATATGGGAACCTACCCCTCTAGCGAAGAAGGTTTAAACGCTTTGCGGGTTAAACCTGCGAATGCAAGCAAATGGAATGGGCCTTACTTGCAAAAGGATATTCCGCTTGATCCTTGGGGACATGCTTACTTGTACAAAAAGACCACCGATATAAAAGAGTATGAACTCATCTCCTATGGTAAAGACGGGCAAATGGGCGGTGAGGGTGATGCAGCCGATATAAGTAATTAGGATCGCCCAACACTATGGAGTTTTTAGTACGTGCCCTCAAGCCTGATTCAAAAAATCAGGAAAGTTCTCATCGGGTTCAAACGTTCACTATTGAAGCGCTAAATGAAGCAGATGCCCGTCAACAATTGGCGGCGCATCAGAAGATACAGATCCTCTCCGTTCAACCCAAAAAAAGAGGATTTTCTGGGTGGGGAAAGCCGTCGGGTAAAGAGTTTTCACTTTTATTTTTTAGCCAAGAATTGCTGGCTTTACTGCAAGCCGGGCTCTCTGTAGTAGAAGCCATAGAAGCTTTGCTAGATCAAGGTCTGAAAGGTTCCCATCGCCTCATCTTGCAAGGTATTTATACGCATTTAAAAGAAGGCCTGCGGCTGTCTGCCGCTCTGCAAAAGCAGGCAGAGATATTTTCCCCTTTGTTTATAGGAATTATCCAAGCTGCAGAGCGCACTAGTGATTTACCCGCGGCATTGAGCCGCTATATAGAATATGAAACCCGGCTAGATGGGGTCCGCAATAAAATCATTGGCGCTTTAATTTACCCTATTATTTTGTTGCTACTCGGCATGGGAGTAACCCTATTTTTGATTGGCTATGTAGTCCCGCGTTTCTCTGCGGTGTACCAAGGCAGTGGCCGTCCCATTCCCTTACTGTCGCAAATACTAATGGACTTTGGACAGATCCTATCCAGCCACCCTCAGTCAAGTTTTCTGGTATTTATAACGGTGGTACTAGCGATAATCACGATGTCTTATAAGGTAGTACGCCATAGCGGCTGGCTGGGTTTAATGGGGAAAATACCAGGATTGCAAAAACAAGTGCGATTAATGGACCTTTCTCGCTTGTATTTGACGCTAGGGATGCTGTTAGAAGGAGGGATAGCCATTATGAAGGCCTTTGAAATGCTTGGTAAGAGTGTATCCCCCCGCACGCGCCAAGCCTTGTCCTTAGCTGCTACAGAAGTAGCCTCTGGTATTAGCCTTTCCCAAGCCCTGTATCAACAGGGTTTGGCTACTTCTATTACGCTTAGACTGCTGCGCGTGGGAGAACGCTCAGGCCAGTTAGGGGCGCTACTGATACGTTCTTCCCAATATTACGAGGCTCAAACTAGCCGATGGATTGAACGTTTCTCGAAAATTTTTGAACCTGTGTTGATGGTGGGGATTGGCCTCATCATTGGTTTGATTGTAGTGTTACTCTACATGCCTATTTTTGATCTAGCGGGATCTTTGCAATGAGTTTGATTAATAATTCCGCAAGTCCTATAAACCCCATGCTTTTAACGACGCAGCAATTAGAAAGCGCCCGACAGCAAGCCAGCGTTTCAGGGCGGGACTTAATGATTGTGTTAGAAGAACAATTACAGTTACCTGCGCGGGAAATACTGCATTTGCTGGCAGCCCGACTTTGTATGCCGGTGATAGAAACAGCTCAAATGTTAAGCCTGCCCACTGCGCTGGACCGCTTACCTCTTACCAAGGCACAGCAGCGCAATTGTGCCCTGATCAGGCAAACTGCCTCTAAGACCCCTGCTTTTATAGCGGTGATTTCTGCACCTTTTGATATTGATCTTCAACTGTATTTAGAACGCTGTGCGCAAGGAAGTCTAGAATTTCGCCTAGCCTTGTCCAGTGATATTCAAGCCTATTTAAACCGGCTGGAGGGCGCTGCAAAAGCCATGGATGCGGCCACTTTTGCCAGCGGCAGCTCTAGCATCAACCATGCATCCACGACAGAAATTTTAACGCTGGCTTCAGCTTCCAGCTCCGCTGCACCTGCAGTACGCCTCGTTAACTCTACTTTGTATGATGCGTTAAAAACCGGGGCCAGTGATGTTCATTTAGAAAGCACAGCAGAAGGTTTAACTATTAAATTTCGAATAGACGGGCTCTTAAACTCTCAAGCGCAAGTGCCCAGTATCGAACTGGCAGAACAGGTCATTTCTCGCTTAAAGGTGCTTGCGGAACTGGACATTGCAGAACAGCGTATTCCGCAAGATGGAAGCTTTCGAATTAATGTAGAGAAAAGAGAAATTGATCTGCGGGTGTCTATTATGCCCAGTGTGCATGGAGAAGACGCGGTTATTCGCATATTAGATAAACGTACCCTGATTGAACAATATGGTGAGTTATCGCTTAAAGCCTTAGGTTTTGAAACACCCATGATGGATCAGCTGCGCTTACTGGTAGAGCAGCCCTTCGGCATGCTGTTGGTCACCGGTCCTACCGGTTCTGGAAAAACCACTACACTCTATGCCGCGCTTTCCGAAATTAATACCGGGCAGGACAAAATTATCACTATAGAAGATCCGGTGGAATATCAGTTACCCGGTATTTTACAAATTCCTGTTAATGATAAAAAGGGCTTGTCTTTTGCCCGAGGTTTACGCTCCATTTTGCGCCATGATCCGGACAAAATCATGGTAGGAGAAATCCGGGACCGTGAAACCGCCGAGATTGCTGTTCAATCCGCCCTCACAGGTCATCTGGTACTTTCTACGGTGCATGCTAACAGCGTTTTTGATGTGTTTGGACGTTTTACGCATATGGGGCTGGACCCCTATGCTTTTGCATCTGCCCTAAATGGAGTCTGGGCGCAACGACTCATCCGTATTAACTGTCCACATTGCCGTCAAGCTTATCAGCCAAATGCCGCAGAATTAGGGCGTAGTAAGCTCTCTTTTACTGAGGTAGAGAACTTTCATTTCATGCGTGGGCAAGGCTGTGGTGATTGTCACGGAACCGGCTATAAAGGGCGACGCGCGATTGCAGAAGTATTATTGCTGGATGATACTTTACGGGAACTCATCGTAGAAAAGCGCCCTGTCCGGCAAATCAAAGAGTTTGCTTTTAATGCCGGCACGCGCACCTTAGCGCAAGCGGCGTTGGATTTGGTCGCTCAAGGGGAAACCACACTAGAGGAATTACGACGTGTTACGCTCTCTGGCTAAACGGGTAGGCTCCGTAAAAACCTGCTTGTCTTTAGGGGTGACGCAGCAGACTCTAGCTTTATGCAGCGATCAACTCAATGTCACACCTCTCGTTGAACGCGTGCCTGAAACGGGGGAATACGCTCTCGCTGAGCGCATCGATCAGATCATTCATCAGCATTTAAATAAAAAACCTTCAGGTAGTACCTTGCAGGTTCTTCTCAGCACTAATATTGCACGCCTATTTTTGGCTACTCCTTATCCCGGCATACGGAACTTTGCAGAATTAAAAACATTAGTCGCTCTTCGTTTTACGCAAATTTATGATGAACCCAGCAGCCACTGGACCATACAAGCAGACTGGAGAGCCGATCGGCCTTTCCTGGTAGCAGCCCTTCCTGCAGAAATGATCAATAGCTTGCGTAAAGCATGCAGCCTCTCAAAGCTCAAATTAACCACAGTCCTGCCCTATGCCTTATGGCAATGGAACCTTCATGCAAAGACTCTACCTGAAAACGGATCTTTGAGTATATTTGAGCCTGACTATGCTACACACTTCATTTGGCAAGGACAGCAAGTTTTATCAGTAAGGGGACTTTCTACAAAAGATGTAGAGCCTTTATCCCTTGCTTATACGGTTTTGTCACGGGAAACACTTCGGCTTAATCTGCCCAAGCTTTCTGCCCATGCAACAGGTTTACATCTTGCCCCTAAGGACACAGCTGACGTGGAAGATATTTTTCACTGGCTGAATCAATCCTCTGCTCCTACGCACTCTTACCTTGTCTTGAATAAATTTGAACCTGCACTATGGCTAGCGCAGCAAGGAAAGAATAGATGAAGCGCAGCTCTATTAATTTTGCACAATCGCCCACCTTATTTAATTTACCGCTAGCCAATAAGGCAAAGATGGGACTCATCACTCTACTCTTTTTAGGAGTGGGTTTAAATGCAAGCACAGCATTTTTCTATTTGGATTTAAAACAAAAACAAGAACAATTGAACCAACGCTTATTTTTACAAGAGAAAAAACTGGCAAAAGCAGCTGCCCAAGAAACCGTGACTGCTCCAGCCTCCATCAGCAAAGGGCAAGCACAGGCAATTAACACTGCTATAGCCCGGTTAAACTTTCCCTGGTCGGAAATTCTGGATGCTTTCCAACAAACCACTACTAGCCAAACCGCACTACTGAGCCTTGAACCCAATGCAGAAAAGCAGCTAGTACGGGTAGTAGCAGAATCTTTTAATGCAGATGCCATGTTTAGTTATCTGCAAAGCCTGCGCGAAAGTGGCTCGTTCACCCGGGTCGAACTCATACGCTATGAGGTGAACGAACAAGATCCCAAAAAACCCTTACGTTTTACGGCGGATGTATATTTTTCAATACAGCAGTCTATTCCTCTTATGGTAGAGCCATGATGAAGGCTGCGCTATCTAACTTTAACTTACGCTTGCAAATAGCATTGCTGTTGCAGCGCTACAGTATGTGGCTATTGATTGCCTTAGGTATGATGTTTTTAGCTGCGCTCTGTTTTTTCCTACTCATCGCACCGCTCAAGAAAAAGGTGGATAAACTCCAGCAAAAGTTAAACACCACACTAACCTCCCTACCGTCGACCCGCCTTAGGAAAGAACCTGTAAAAGACAGCCTACAAAAACAGAACAAACAACTCTTTGATGATACCTTGATCCAGCCAGAGCGGCTGCCAGAAGCACTAGTACAAATCCACAAAATTGCAGCTAGCCAACAACTCAACTTGCTAAAGGCAGAATACCAATATCTTTCTACTGATCCTTTTGGGCTTGCACAGACCAAAGTCACGCTGCCCATAAAAGCAGACTATCTCTTAATTCGGCGTTTTTGCGAAAATGTGTTGCAGGCCATGCCTTATGTATCGCTGGATGAAATTTCTTTTAAGAGAGAAAGCATCGATGTAGACCAGATCAGTAGTCGGATAAGATTCACCGTTTGGATGAAAACATTCCCAACACAGCCAAGCCCTACCCCCATTGCCTTAGAAAAAACTCCAGAATGAAATTATCGGTACGGACCTGGATTTATGGAGTGCTATTGATGGGTGCACTCGCTGCAGTACTATTTGCACCTAAAAAAGTCGAAAAGCCTTCTAATCCAGTGGTAGAAGCTAAAACGCGTGGCCCTTTAATAAAGAATTCCGCAGAAAACGCACCCTCACTGCTGGCGCTTTTACCGCGAGAAGACTTACTGGGCCGTACGACTGAGGATACCGTAGGGAAAAACCCCTTTTCCAAACAATCTTGGACGCCTATTGAGAAACCAGCGCCTGTGAAACCTGCACCCTTGCCCCCTCCTGCCCCCTTACCTGCTCCGACTGCTCCTGCATTACCGTTTGTTTTTTTAGGTAAAAAACTGGAAGCTGAACGCTGGGAAGTTTATTTAAGCCGTGGAGACCAGACCCTTATCGTGCGAGAAAAAGATGTGATCGATAATACTTATCGCATCGACAGGATTGCGCCTCCTACGTTGATGTTGACCTATTTACCTTTGAACCAATCCCAGCAGCTTGCGGTAGGCAATCCCCAATAATGAGAACACAGTTACTATGCAGCGCTTAACAAAAAATAAAAAGCCGCGAGCCTCTCACGCTTATCAAAACCCTTTTTTTGGGATTCGATCTTTGCTCATGATAGGCATTGTCGTTTTCTTGAGCGCCTGTGCAGCACAACAGGCAGCACGAGAAGGCAAATTTTTAATGGCAGAAGGGAAAATTGTTGAAGGTTTAGAAAAGCTGCAGCAAGCCAGCCATCTAGATCGATCCAACCCTCAGTATCGCATGCAATATTTGAATATGCGAGATACTGTGATCAATGCTGCATTAACTCAGGCCGATCAAGCTCTTGCCGCTAAACGTTATGCGGATGCGCAATCTAGTTATAAGCAAGCCTTGGCAGTAGATAGCACCAATAGCCGTGCAGTTGATGGCCTGCGCGAGGTAGAACAAGCCCAACACCACGATAAGCTGCTTGCCGAAGCGCTCAGTAGCTGGAATAAAAAAGATCCGCACAGTGCGAATGCGAAACTGAAACAAATTTTGACGGAAAACCCCAAGCAGGAAGCCGCGCGCAATTTACAACGTGAAATAGCGCAAGCACTTGCCCGCTCACCCGAACAATCCCAACTTTCTGCTGCCTACCGCAAAACGATCACCATTGAGTTCAAAGATACACCGATTCGCACTTTATTTGAAATTATTGCACGGACCTCGGGTTTAAATTTTGTGTTTGATAAAGAGGTAAAACTGGACCAAAGAACCAGCATTTTTCTTAAAAATAGTTCTATTGAAAAAGCCATCAATATTGTGCTGTTAACCAACCAGCTAGAACAGCGAGTTTTAGATAACACTTCGGTACTCATTTACCCTGCTACCGCAGCTAAACAAAAAGATTACACACCGCTTAGTGTTAAAAGCTTTTATCTGTCCAACGCTGATGTGAAAAGCGTGGCCAATTCTATTCGCACCTTGGTCAAAAGCCGTGACATTGTCATAGACGAAAAACTTAATCTGCTGATTGTTCGGGATAGTCCCGAGGCCATTCGGCTGGCCGAAAAAATTGTTGCTCTACATGATGTAGCAGAACCCGAAGTAATGCTAGAAGTAGAAATTTTAGAAGTTAAACGCACGCGCTTAACCGAATTAGGCATTCGCTGGCCAGACCAATTATCCTTAACCCCTCTGAGCTCTGGTAATGGCGTACTTACACTGGATGAGTTACGCAGACTTAATTCCCGCAGCCTTGGTGCTGCTATTGGCCCGGCCACGCTCAACGCACGCACAGTCGACAGCGATGCTAATCTGTTGGCTAATCCCCGCATTCGCACAAAAAATCGGGAGAAAGCCCGCATCATGATTGGAGAAAGGGTTCCTAATATTACCTCTACTGCCACTGCTACCGGTTTTGTTTCCGAATCTGTCAATTATGTAGATGTAGGTTTAAAACTGGAAGTAGAGCCTAGTATTTACCCCAACAATGAAGTCGTTATCAAAATAGGTTTGGAAGTCAGCAATATCATCAGCCAGCTCACCACCAAGTCTGGCTCTGCAGCCTATCAAATAGGAACGCGTAACGCCAATACGGTATTACGCCTGAAAGATGGAGAAAATCAGGTATTAGCCGGATTAATCAATGATGAGGAACGTAACTCTGGCAATAAAATCCCTGGCATTGGTCGTATTCCTTTGATGGGTCGCTTATTTGGAAGCCAGACCGATGAGGGCGCTAAAACCGAAATTGTTTTGTCGATTACCCCTCGTCTGATCCGCAATATTCAAAGACCGGAAAGTGATCTAGCCGAATTTGACAGCGGCACCGAATCTAGTGTGCGGCTAAGGGCTGACAGCAGCGGTGGGGGTGCCGTTCTTTTAAACGCGGGGAACGTTCCTGCTTTACCACAAGGCTTGCCAGCCAATCCTTCAATAAACCCGGCGGTTTCTCCACAAAATATGATGCCAATGGCTGATTCTCCAACCGCAGGCTCTTTTGCCGGTACACCACCACCTCCTGCCTTTAGCGATATATCCAGCCCATCTCCTCAAATCGCAAGCCCAGCTGGGGGGGGGTTAGCAAGTAGTAGCGCCTTTAACCCTGCAGAAATCAGCACAGCCCAATTACGCTGGCAAGGCCTTAACAATCTTAAAGTGGGCGAGGCTTTAGATCTGCAATTACTTCTAGAAGCAGAAGTTGCGATTAGTACCCTACCTTTGGCTATTAGTTTTGATCCAAAAATTTTACAAATTATTAAGATTACTGAGGGAGATTTTTTCAAAAAAAATGGCGGTCAAAGTAGTTTTTCAAGCCGCATTGATCCCTCCGGGCAAATTGTCATCACCGCTAATCGTTCAGGCAATCCTCCCGCTGCCGCAGAATCTTCGGGCGTATTGCTCACTCTTAATTTCAGAGCACTGGCAGCTACTGCGCAAACCCAGATTCAGCTGCTAGCCGCCTCCCCTGCCACTACCTCTGGCAGGGCAGTCAGCGCAGCTTTACCGGCTGCTCACATACTACAAATTAACCGCTAGTTTTATGAGTGTTATGGCTGTCAACCCTTGTTTTCTCCAAGCGCCATGCTTGCATTTATGGGAGAAAAAACCTCGTAGAGGTGGTTTTACCTTGGTAGAACTTTTGGTAACGCTAACTATTCTGGCAGTAATGGCTTCAATAGTGCTGCCAGTCGCCCAAACGGCTGCCCAGCGCGCTAAAGAAGCCCAGCTACGGGACGCTTTGCGGGAAATACGTACCGCCCTGGATGCTTACAAACGTATGAGTGATGAAGGGCGTATAGCTCGTACCGCTTCAAGTAGCGGTTACCCCCCTTCCTTGGAAATTTTAGTGCAAGGAGTGGAAGATCAGCGCAGCCCTTATAAAAGCAAAATCTATTTTTTACGCCGACTACCCCGGGATCCCTTCTATCCAGATGCCTCCGTTACCGCAGCCAATACCTGGCTAAAGCGTGCCTATGCCAGCGAGGCTGAAGAGCCTGCAGAAGGCAACGATGTATTTGATGTCATCTCTCTTTCCCAGGATACTGGCCTAAACGGTGTGCCGTATCGGCAATGGTAAAACTGATACATTTTTTGCAGGCTTATGATGCGTTGTTCTCTTGCCCCTTTACCTCGATATAAATCGGGTTTTACGCTTATTGAACTGCTGGTTGTACTGGCTATCGTGGCATTACTCTTGTCTTTAGCTTTACCTCGCTATTTTCAAAGCATAGACACAGCCAAAGACGCTGTGCTTAAGGAAAATCTGCATCTGGTACGCCAAACTATCGATAAATTTTTTGCAGACACCGGGCAATATCCCGAGTCTTTACAACAGCTCGTTGATAAAAAATATTTACGCGCCCTACCTGTGGACCCCATTACTGAACGCAGCGATACTTGGATTATTCAGGCTCCTGCTCCGGAACACAAAGGTAATGTCTATTCGATTAAAAGCGGTGCCCCGGGCAAAGATCGAGACGGCAAACCTTATGCAGAATTTTAATCTACTCCGGGTTTATAGGCCTAGTGTCAGAGCTTTTCGATTGTCTTTAGTGGTGCATACCCAAGGCTTCATTTATTTAGGTCTTTTATTTTTAATTTTCCTCTTGGCTTTATCTGCCAGTGCAACAGTGATATTGGGAGCCATTGTGCAGCGCAGAGCCGCAGAAGAAGAATTACTACGCATAGGTAACGAAATGCGAGCAGCGATTTATAGTTACTCCCGCATGCACACAGGATCAGGCAATCAATTTCCACCTTCCTTAGAAGCGCTGTTAAAAGACCCCCGTTTTCCTCAAACTCGCAGGCATTTACGGAAAATTTATACGGACCCCCTAAGCGGTAAAGCAGAATGGGGGCTGATCCAGGCCCCTGACGGTGGGATTGCTGGAATCTACAGCAAAGCCACCGCCAAACCCATTAAAGTAGGAAACTTTCCTGCACCCCTAGAGCATTTCTCTAAGGCCGAAAGTTATCAGGACTGGAAATTCCTGGTGCAACCTTAAAGCAAAATCTTCAGATTGCTGTTCATGAATCAACAAAGCAAAAACTCTTCCGGTTCATCAAAACAGTTCCGCTGGCAATTGCATTATTGAAGCAGCACCGGATCGTATTTTGCGAATTTCAGCAGCAGTCTCTGGCAATAGTTTGGCAAAGTAAAAGCGCGCTACCGCAACTTTAGCAGTGTAAAACGGATCGACCTTATCCCCATCAGCCTTGATTTTATCTATAGCGATAATCGCCATTTTTGCCCACCAGTAGGCATACACCAAATGTCCGATCACACGCAGATAACTAACCGCTGCAGCGCCCGCTTCATTTTGATCAGCAAAGGCTTTCATGGCAATCTCGGTCGTAAGTTTGGTGACTTTCTCACCCAGATCTGCCAAAGGATTTATAAACTCCGCATAAACCTCATGGGTGCCATGCGTCTCTAGTAATTCCTGCACCATTTTGCCGAATTTTTTCAGCTTCGCACCATTATCCATGAGCACTTTACGGCCCAACAAATCTAAGGACTGGATAGTATTAGTACCTTCATAGATCATATTGATGCGAGCATCGCGGACAAATTGCTCCATGCCCCATTCTTTGATATATCCGTGGCCACCGAATACTTGCAGGCAGTCAGAGGTGCAATTAAAACCATTGTCGGTCATAAAGGCTTTGACTACAGGGGTCATCAGGGACATCATGTCATTGGCCTCATTGCGGACTTGCTCATCAGGATGGTCATGCATTAAGTCTCCTTGCACTGCAACCCAATAACCAAAGGCGCGTCCTGCCTCTGCATATGCCCGTGCTGTAAGCAGCATTTTGCGTACATCTGCATGCACAATAATGGGATCAGCAGGCTTGTCGGGGGCCTGCGGACCTTTTAGCGAGCGCCCTTGTATACGCTCTAAGGCATAGTCTCTGGCATTCTGATACGCGACCTCAGTAAGACCCAAGCCTTGCATCCCTACCCCTAGTCGAGCCCCATTCATCATGACAAACATAGCGTTTAAGCCTTTGTTGGCTTGCCCAACCAGCCAACCCTTAGCCCCTTCCAGCACTATTTGGCAAGTGCTGTTACCATGAATTCCCATCTTGTGTTCGATACCGCCGCAATAAAGACCATTGCGTTCTCCCTTCACAGCCTCAGCACCGGCGCCCACTGGAGTGAATTTTGGCACAATAAATAAGGAAATCCCCTTAGTACCTGCAGGAGCATCGGGCAGACGAGCCAGCACTAAATGAACGATATTTTCTGCCAGGTCATGTTCACCCGAACTGATAAAAATTTTGTTGCCTGTAAGTTTGTAGCTTCCATCTGCGTGTGGCTCAGCTTTAGTGCGTAACATTCCTAGATCCGTGCCACAATGCGCTTCAGTTAAACACATGGTACCTGTCCACTGACCACTCGCTAACTTAGGCAGATACAAGGCTTTTTGCTCAGCACTTCCATGCGCATGCAAACACTCATAAGCACCGATGCTAAGCCCAGGATACATGGCCCAGGATTGATTGGTGGAATATTGCATCTCATAAAAGGCTATCTGCAATAATCTAGGCAGGCCCTGCCCGCCATATTCTGGATCTAGCGAAAGACCCTGCCAGCCAGCCTCACAAAACTGCTGGAAAGCTTGCTTAAAACCAGTAGGTGTCTTAACTTCATGCGTGGTTTTGTCATACTTACACCCTTCTGTATCGCCGATACTATTAATAGGCAACAATACATCTGCACAAAATTTTCCAGCTTCTTCCAGAACCTGGTTCAACGTATCGGCGTCCACCTCTTTAAACGCAGGTATAGAACGATACGTTTCTTCTACCTTGAGCAGTTCATGTAAAACAAATTGCTGATCACGTAAAGGGGGCGTGTATTTAGGCATGGCAAATATCCTTGGTAATGCGTTTAAAAACTTAATAAAAGCTAATATTGTTCTTGATCAAACATAAAACTATTGCGCCATATAGCTTGCAATCAGGCGCTCGAAACCTTTTTTCGCGCGTTCTACAGAAGCCCTTTGTTTTAAAAACCGGGCATCATGATGCAAGGCAAGAATGAGGCCATGCATTTCAAATACCAATTGTTTTGGGTCGGTATCACTACGTAACTGACGTAATTCAACACTTTGCTGAACCGCTTTTACCAAGGCACTAAGCCAGGTTTTAACAGACTTTGTCAGCTCGTCCCGAACCGGTCCTTCTCTTTCATCATACTCAACAGCACCACTAATATAAATGCAGCCGGAATCAATTTCTTGGGTCACTCTCATGACCCAGTTATCAAATAATCTCAGCAGCCGCGGCAAACCCCGCTTTTCCCGTATAGCAGGCATGAAGACCTCTTCTTCAAACCGTCGATGATATTCACGTACCACTTCAATCTGAAGATCTTCACGCGATCCAAAATGGGCAAATACCCCACTTTTGCTCATACTCATCCGCTCTGCGATTCGAGCAATAGTCAGCCCTTCTAGACCATCTACACTGGCTAGTGCAACAGCCACATCAATAATTGCAGCTTTGGTCTGTTCGCCTTTGCGCATGATTAAGAATAAATAGGAGTCTTTCAGTTTAGAGTAACTTACGAACGATCGTTCTATTTTATGACTACTCTTTGCTTTCCGAGTTCTGAATAAGAAACTTTAGGAAAGAATATCTAATCTTGTTTTTAATTTTTTAAACGCACCAAGGTCGCGTTCAAACCCTAACAACAAGGGGGTATGGAAAACCCTTAGGGTAGCTATTGTTGGGGTTGAGGACTCTAGAATGAAGCTTTTATACCCTGCACAAAGCGATCATTCCTACCTCATCTCAGGATCTAGGGTTATTACAATAGACCGTCTGATGAACAAAACTTTACAGCAGTAAAGATGCTATTACTGTCAAAAAATACTGCAGAAAAATTCAACTATAAAATTAGTAACTTTTATTTGCCGCATCTAGGCGGTTTTATTTCTCTCAAAGGAGCTCTTCATGACTATTCAGATCGGTGATACCTTGCCTGCGGGCACGCTAATGGAATATAAAGAAGTCGAAGGTGAAGGCTGCAGTATTGGTCCTAATAGCTTCAAAGTAGAAGAAATGACCAAAGGGAAAAAGATTGTAATATTCGGCCTTCCAGGCGCCTACACTCCTACTTGTTCAGCTAAACACTTACCCGGCTATATAGAGCATTTTGATCAACTTAAAGCCAAGGGGGTTGATGAGGTGTGGTGTCTGAGCGTAAATGATGCCTTTGTAATGCATGCCTGGGGTAAGGAGCAGCATGCTGATGGAAAAGTAAGAATGATGGCAGATGGTTCTGCAGCCTATTCCGCCAAGCTTGGTTTAACACTGGATCTTACCCATGCAGGCATGGGCATACGTTCCGATCGTTATGCCATGATTGTAGAAAACGGAGTTGTTAAATGGCTGGGAAGAGAAGCTCCTGGAAAATTTTCAGCGTCTTCTGTGGAATCTGTCTTAGCAAATCTTTAAGCAGCAATGGATTAAGCTGTAAGCTTATGAGTGCAGTATGGATTGATTTAAGGGATATTGAGGCGGCCATTCACTGGTGGCAGCTGTATATCTCGCCAGGAGATACTGCACCGCTTAAAGCGCTGATGAAGATAAAAAACCAGATGATTCTGCAAGGTACAGAATTTCTGGAAGAGTCTGCAATGAGTTTAGAGGCTCTCGCAGCCTTTGAACGGTGGATAGCTACCTTGCCCGATTCCCCCTGTATTGCTATTTGTTCTACCAGTGTAGGAGACAATGTTTGTACAGGTTGTGGCCGCAGTTTTGAGGAAATTACGCGCTGGACTGTGATGACTCCTGCTGAAAAACGTTCAGTCTGGAGACGTATTACTCAGCAAGCCTCGTCTTTACGCTTTACACCAGAGTATGCAGATCGCTTAATTGAAAGATCGAGATAAGAAATCATGAACACCATAGCCTTAACCGTGCACGGCGCAGAACTGCTCAAAGCCGAGTTACACCGGCTCAAAACCGTGGAGCGCCCCGCTGTGGTCAACGCTATTGCTGAGGCCCGTGCCCAAGGCGATTTGTCGGAAAACGCCGAATACGATGCCGCCAAAGAGCGGCAAGGCTTTATCGAAGGGCGGATTCAGGAGATTGAAGCTAAATTGTCTAATGCCACCATTATTGATCCGAAAACCGTTGATGCCCAGGGCCGGGTCGTATTTGGCGCTACGGTACAGCTTGAAGAGCTGAACTCGGGCAAACAGGTTTGCTACCAGATTGTGGGGGAAGATGAGGCTGATATTAAACAGGGAAAAATCAGCATTAGCAGTCCGATTGCACGGGCTTTGATCGGAAAGGTGGCTAAGGATGTGGCGCTGGTGCAAGCACCAGCCGGTGAACATGAGTATGAAATTCTGGCTGTCCGCTACGAATAACAGACAGCCTATATATTTTTTCTCTTACTTTACTTCAAATTCCCCAATCAATATCCGTTCACCGCCGGTACTTTTCAAGCGCCGGGTTGTACGTTGATCGATTTGGGTAGTCTTTCCAAACCCACTAGCCAACCACAACATCAAACCTGTGCTGTTAATAAGCACCTGTTGACGATGACCATAAAAGTTCGCTTCTACCCTGTATTTTCCAGGTTTCGCGACTTTCAGCGCAAACTCTTCTGGACCGTAACCCCCGGTCGCATCGCGGGTAATCACCCCCCCTTGGTAGGACTGAGAATGCCCGAAATACACTTCTTCTCCGTTAGGATCGATCACATGCAAATCGACATCCGTATTATCCGCATCCCAAGCTAAAACTACGCGCAAATCCAAAGGCAAGTGACGCAATAAACGCTTATCAATACTACTCGTGTCTACAGGTATTCCTGTACGACGAGCTTTATCCACAATAGCATTGAGTTCAGATAAGGCAATCAAATCAATATCTGGAAACCGTTCTGACCATTGACCTGTTACGACCTCATATAAACGGTCTACCGAACGCTGCAATTCCCCCGCTTGAGCCAATGCCAAGCCTAGATCCCGGAAAGACTGTGGTTCGTTGGGCGCAAGCTCCACAACCCTCTCAAAAATGGGCAATGCCAAAGCTATTTGATTAGCTTGTGTTAAACGATAGGCAAGTAATCGTAAAACTTGGCGGTTTTCAAGATCCAGCTCTGCCAAGTTAGACAAGACACGCAGTGCCAAGGTAGTTTGCCCTTTATCAAAAAAGAACTCTGCTACATCCAGATAAAAACTCACGCTGCGTACAAAGTCGCGTCTTTCATCCAGGTAAATACTTTGCCAATCCTCCGCACGGGCCGCTTGCAAACGCTTTAAATAAGGGGTGTTACTCACGGCAGATTTGATCTGAATAGAAATGCTTTTTTCGGCAGATAACTTATCCCTGGGAGCTAATGTGGCCTCTGATGCCTTGAACTGATTAGCTGGCGCCACTGAAGCAGGTGCAGGGCGTTCGTTTTTTACACCCATTATTTCTTCAGATCGCGCTAAGGAGGTATTCACGGGAGGAGCTGAAGGACTTAACTCAAGCTGACGAAAACCTCTACTGCCATCAGTATTTTCCAAACCAGCTCGATTGCGAGCCTCTTTTTTTGCAATTTTTAGAGGAGCCCCTTTTGGAAACTCTTTTTCCCACCAGCTAATACGTGCCTGAAAGCGCTGTGCCAGATTGCTCAAACGCTGGGCCTCGGTCTGCTGCTTTTGCCGGGCAGCTCTTGCCACGAGATTGTCATAAACAGGACGTAGTTCAGCGGGTGGCACAATCTCATAACGCACATAATCTTCAACACGTTCTAAAACCAGCAAGGAAGTTTCTGGCGTAAGCAGCCCAAAACGTTTACCTAAATTACGGATCTGCGTTTTGTTCAGATGAGGCTGGGCAGACAGTTCTGCCAAACGCGTTTTAGCCCACCAGGTAGCGGCCAGACGAGATGGGTTTTGCCCACTCTTAATACGTAGGGTACGGCTGCTATTTTTACCATTAGCCTGAACAAGATTAAGCGTAAGCTCTGCTTGCTCAGCAGTGAAAATACCCGTCAATTGAATCATTCCAAGGCCATCTTCTGCGGCAACCATAAGATCGCGGGCCCCAATGGCAGAAATATTTGCTAACTGGGTCGTTCGATTTAGCAGTTTTTTACTGGCTTGAGCTAAAGAAAGCACATTCATATCAATGAACTGCCCGCCACCACTTTGGGCCAAGGCCTGTAAGCCAGCGCTGTTATAACTGCTGGCCGTGTTGATTGCATAAACCGGGACCGAAAACTTCATGCTCCAGGCTTGAGCCCCATAGTTACTCAAACCATCGCTAAACCATAAGACTTCTTGGGAACGACCATCATGTACTACCGCTCCTAAATTACTAGCACCATCGTAGACTACGGCTTGCAAAGCTCGTTTCAAAGAAGACCAATCCCCATTGCGTACCGTAAAAATGTGAGGTGAAGTAGCAGTATCAGCTACGGTCACTAGACTTATTTCCTGATTAGATACCTGCTGAAAATAGCTGTCCAAGAGGGCAAACTCTTTATCATGTGCCCGGTTCGCAGCAGAGGCTGATGCATCCCAAACCAGCATCATGCGTTGGGGTAATTTACGGGGCTGCATTTCGAACTTTAAAGGAAGACCCACAGTAAAATATTCTTCTCCTTCCCGCCTCTCGGTAATCATTAACACCGCACTATCTGTCGCACTGCTGATTTGCAAAGCATTGCGGGGCAAGTTTATATCTGCACCTTGAATGCTGGCAGAAAAACCTCCTTTTGGATCTGCCAGAAAGCGTAAATTAAGCGGATTACTGCCTTGTAACTTCGGAGTAGTACTCGCTGAGGGGTAACGTAATACCAGAGCAAAATGCTTCACGGACTCAGCATAAGCCAGCGGTATCTGTAAAGTAGCCCCTGCCGATTCAGATAAGCGTATCGCTACCGTACGGCTAGAACGCGGGTTTAGTGGATAAATACGCAGCTTATAGTTATTGCCCAGCGTAGACTGCAACAATCCAGGATCCACGCGCTGCCGGGCAATATCTTCAAACACTTCTTGGGCACGCGCTTTTTCTACCGGCACTGCATCACGTAACTTCCCATTTACATCCAAAGCAAATCCAGTCACCGTTTGTCCAGCCAGGAGTGGAAACTGCAGCTCTCCTTCTAATACCCGGTTATTGGGATTAAAAAACTCCATGATCACACGGCTTTCGGCTACCCCTGCGGAAACTTCCACATCAATTTGTAAAGATTGCAGTCGAACAGGCTGCTCAGCCCCCTGCACTACTAAGCGGGGAGGTCGCCAGGCAGTAATCGCAGGAGGGACAAAGTGAGTAAGCCGGGAACTAAGCGGCGCAACAGACTGTATATTCGCTACACTTACCTGACTGCTGAGAAAAGCTACTGTCAAAATGCAAAGTTTTTGAATAAGCGATTTATATAAAAAAGTGTCGCGTAAAAACATGCTGACTCCAAAAGGTAAACAGCTAAGCAGAAAAGAGATAATTAAAGCGTTTAACGCGATAGATACACAAAAAGGGTTAAACAAATTTGTAATTATTGCTACAACAGGCAGTTAATATCGATTTATGAGAATTTTAGGGATTGATCCGGGCTCTCGCAGTACCGGCTTTGGGGTGATAGATTTATCCGGGTCAGAAGTAGTATATGTAGCCAGTGGGGTCATTCATACCTCCCGAGGGGAACTGTCTGAGCGGATTGACGAGATTTTTTGCGGTATTACGCAAATTGCCGGCACTTATGAACCAGATCTTTCCGCAATTGAACAGGTGTTTGTCAATGTAAACCCTAAGGCTACTCTTATGTTAGGTCAGGCGCGTGGCGCGGCCATTGCAGCCCTGGTTCGAGCAAACCTGCCGGTCACTGAATACACCGCACTACAGGTTAAACAGAGCGTAGTAGGTTACGGAAAAGCAAAAAAAGAACAAGTACAGACCATGGTAGCCCATCTGCTGAAATTACCAGGCTTACCGGGAAGTGACGCGGCTGATGCTCTAGCCTGTGCTATTTGCCATGCTCACGCTCATAAATTATCGCGTTCCTTAAATAAATTAGCTCTAAAAGCCGGAACAATGCTGGGAGTACGTAGTTTCACCGGTGCAGTTAAGACACGGCGGGGCCGTTTGGCTTAATAAAAGAGAGCTATGGTAAGAGCACAGGGCAAACCTCATATGAAAGTGATCTCCCCCAAAAAATGCGTATCTCACAAAGCTGCAAGCACTGGCCCGGCGAGCGCACTCGGCTGGGACGAGGGTGCCTACACCAGCACCTCTTGGCTCGACTACTTTTGGAGTGCACTCCTACAGGCATATAAAAAATTCGAGGAGCGTACCCGTCCTTTCGAAGGCGGGCGAGGCGCCGAGGGCGAAGGTGTGTGCGCCAAAATCCTCAAGAGGCGTGGGTCTTTCTCGATCTCGGAAATCATGGATGCCTGCCCCGGCATTAACCGCGAGATGAGTCGCCTCATCCTGTGCCAAAACCCGGGGCCAAACCCAGCACACACGTGGCTAAACCATGATCGCTGCAGACTTTCTTTTTAGCGCACTCCCCCTGCTTAAGCCAAACCAAACGAATACAAACAGGAACCACAACATGAGTAGTACCCAACAACGTGCAGCCCTGCAACGCCAGATCTGGCAAATTGCCAACGATGTACGCGGCGCAGTGGACGGCTGGGATTTCAAGCAATATGTCCTAGGCACCCTGTTCTACCGCTTTATCAGCGAGAACTTCGCCAGCCACTTTGAACAGGGTGATGAAAGCATTCAGTACGCTGCGCTTTCCGACAGTGTGATTACCCCCGAACTAAAACACGATGCCATTAAAACCAAGGGCTATTTCATCTACCCCAGCCAGTTGTTCGCCAAGGTAGCGGCCAGCGCCAACACCAATCAGAGCTTAAATACAGATCTGGCCGCCATCTTTGCCGCCATTGAGAGCTCCGCCAACGGCTATGCATCGGAAAATAATATTAAGGGCCTGTTTGCCGATTTTGATACCACCAGCAACCGCCTGGGCAACACCGTCAAAGAAAAAAACACCCGCTTGGCCGCCGTGCTCAAAGGCGTGGCCGAGCTGGACTTTGGCACCTTTGACGCCAGCCACATCGACCTGTTTGGCGACGCCTACGAATTCCTCATCTCTAATTACGCCGCCAACGCCGGCAAATCGGGCGGCGAGTTTTTCACCCCGCAGCATGTTTCCAAGCTCATCGCCCAGCTCGCCATGCACAAGCAAACCAGTGCCAATAAAATTTATGACCCGGCCTGTGGCTCGGGCTCCTTGCTCTTGCAAGCCAAAAAGCAATTTGAAGACCATATCATTGAAGAGGGGTTTTTTGGGCAAGAGATCAACCACACCACCTACAACCTGGCGCGGATGAACATGTTCTTGCACAACATCAACTACGATAAGTTCAACATCCAGCTCGGTAACACCCTCATCGACCCCCATTTTGGCAATGAAAAACCCTTTGATGCTATCGTCTCTAACCCACCCTACTCCGTGAAATGGATAGGCTCAGACGATCCCACCCTTATTAACGACGACCGCTTTGCCCCTGCGGGGGTGCTCGCCCCCAAATCCAAGGCCGACTTTGCCTTTGTGCTGCACGCGCTGAGTTACCTGTCTAGCAAAGGCCGCGCCGCCATCGTCTGCTTTCCCGGCATTTTTTACCGGGGCGGAGCAGAGCAGAAGATTCGCCAATACCTGGTGGACAACAACTATGTGGAAACCGTGATCTCGCTCGCGCCCAACCTGTTTTTTGGCACCACCATTGCCGTGAATATTCTGGTACTGTCCAAACACAAAACCGACACCACCACCCAGTTCATCGACGCCAGCGGCTTGTTCAAAAAAGAGACCAACAACAACGTGCTGCAAGACACACACATCGATCAAATCATGGCCGTGTTTGACAGCAAGGCCAACGTGGAGCACTTTGCCCAATCCGTGCCGTTTGAGAAAGTGGCCGCCAACGACTACAACCTATCCGTTAGCAGTTATGTGCAAGCCAAGGACAACCGCGAGGTGGTGGACATTGCAAAGCTCAATGCCGAGCTGAAAACGACGGTTGCCAGGATCGACAAACTTCGCGCGGAGATTGATGCCATTGTGGCCGAGATTGACCTGCCTGCCGGCAGGCAGGAGGCGGACTGATGTTTTATACCTATGTTTTGCTTTGTGATAATGGCTCTTATTACAAGGGTTTTACCAATAAGCTCGAACATCGTTACCAACAACATTTGAATGGCAATGGGGCTAAACACACAGCACGGCACAAGCCCGTGAAAATCGCCTACTACGAAACATTTAAGACTGAAGAACAAGCAGTGGCGAGAGAAAAATACTTCAAGTCCGGCTCTGGCCGTGAGTGGCTTAAGAAACGCATTGAGGAGCTGGCATGAGTAGCAAAAAAAACCTACCGACTATTCGCTCATCCGCAGCCCAATACCTCAGCTTTGTGGCCGCCAGTGGTCAAGGCGGGATAGAAGCGGTCTATGCCGATGAAGACGTATGGCTGAGCCAAAAAATGATGGGCGAGCTCTATGGCGTCAACGTGCGCACGGTGAGCGAACACCTGAAAAACATCTTTGCTGACAATGAGCTAGAGCAAGAAGCAGTTATCCGGCATTTCCGGATAACTACCGCCGACGGCAAAAATTACAACACCCAGCACTACAAGCTATCGGCCAGCGAATGCAAAACGGAGGGACTGTTGGCATGAAGGACACACCCACCACACTGCTGCCAACCCCTGCAGGCTATGCCCACTGGCTAGCTGAATTAAAAACACGCATACACAGTGCCCAGCAACGCGCCACGCTTAGCGTTAACCGCGAGCTGGTGCTGCTGTATTGGCAAATTGGCCGGGACATCCTTACCCGTCAGAAAGAACAAGGCTGGGGAGCCAAGGTGATTGAGCGGCTGGCGCATGACTTGCGCGCTGCCTTTCCGGATATGAAAGGTTTTTCCCGCGCCAACCTCATGTATATGCGTGCTTTTGCGCAAGCCTGGCCCGACCCGCAAATTGTCCAACAGGCTGTTGGACAATTACCTTGGGGCCATAACCTGGTACTGCTGTCGAAGCTGAAAACGCAAGCGGAACGCCAGTGGTATGCCGCCAAAACGATTGAGCACAATTGGTCGCGCAATGTGCTGGCCATGCACATCGAAACTCACTTGCAAGCGCGCAGCGGCACAGCCGTGACCAACTTCGAGGCCAGCTTGCCCAAACCACAGTCCGACCTGGCGCTGGAATCCATCAAAGACCCGTACCGCTTTGATTTTTTGGGGCTGACCCATGAAGCACAAGAGCGCGAGGTTGAGCATACCTTGGTCAAGCACGTCACCGAATTTCTGCTGGAGCTGGGTGCGGGGTTTACCTTCGTGGGCCGCCAAGTGCTGCTGGATGTGGGCGGCGACGAATTTTTCATCGATCTGCTGTTTTATCACCTGAAACTGCGCTGCTATGTGGTGATTGAACTCAAAGCGGGTAAGTTCAAACCCGAGCATCTGGGGCAGTTTGGGTTTTACCTCACAGCGGTGGACCGCCAAGTCAAAAGCGAACACGACAACCCCACCATTGGCCTGCTGCTGTGCAAAAGCAAAGTGGTGGCTGAATACGCCTTGGGCGACAAAACCCAGCCCATGGGCATTGCCGAATACAAATTGCTCGAATCCCTGCCAGCCGAGTTGCAAACCAGCTTGCCCAGCATTGAGCAGATTGAGCGGGAATTACAGGGGGGTGAGGTATGACCGAACCTCAAGACAAAATCAAACTGTTTGAGTCGCAGCAGGTGCGTGCCGAGTGGGATGCAGAAGCTGAAAAGTGGTGGTTTTCGGTGTTAGACATCATTGCCGTTTTGACCGACCAGCCCGACTACAAAAAAGTCAGAAACTACTGGAAATGGCTCAAAAACAAATTGATTGCGGAGGGTAGCCAGTTGGTTAGTGTGACTAACCAACTGAAATTAACCGCAGCCGACGGCAAAAAATACCTCACCGATGTGGCCGACACCGAGCAAATTTTGCGGCTGGTGCAGTCCATCCCCAGCAAGCGGGCCGAACCCTTCAAGCAGTGGCTGGCCCAAGTGGGCAGCGAGCGCTTGGACGAAACCGTTGACCCCGAGCTTTCCATTGACCGCGCCATCCAGAACTACCGCCGCTTGGGCTACAGCGAAAACTGGATCAACCAGCGGATCAAATCCATCGAAGTGCGCAAAGCCCTGACCGACGAATGGGACAAAGCAGGCGTGCAGCGCGGGCAGGAATACGCCGCCCTGACCGACCTCATGAGCCGGGTGTGGAGCGGCATGGCCACGCGTGAATACAAACAGCACAAAGGCCTGAAAAAAGAAAACCTGCGCGACAACATGACCAACACCGAACTAGTGCTCAACATGTTGGCCGAGGTGGCCGCCACAGATATTTCGCAGGTGCGCCAACCCGAAGGCTTTAAACAAAGCGCAGCAGTGGCCCAGGAAGGCGCCAAAGCCGCCAAAGCCGCACGTCTGCAACTGGAAAAAAGCACCGGCAAACCCGTGGTGAGCAAGCTCAACGCCAAACAACTGGCACAAGCGACTATCGACCAACCGTTGACGGTTCAAAAAGGGAGCCGCAAGAAATGACCGGTTTGAATTTTTTGGACAAACTGCTGGATGGCGTGGCGGTGGAGTGGAAGGCGTTGGGGGAGGTTACCTCGATCAAAACGGGCCAGTCAGTAAACAAGCAAATGATTTCGGCCAACCCTGGCGAATATCCCGTGATTAACAGTGGGCGTGAGCCACTTGGATTTATCGATGAGTGGAACACTGATAACGACCCAATTGGAATAACGTCACGCGGTGCGGGGGTTGGTTCGGTGACATGGCAACCCGGTAAATATTTTAGAGGCAATCTAAACTATTCCGTCACGATCAAGAGCGTTCAGCTAGTTAGCACGAGATACCTCTATCACTTGCTGCTTGAAATGCAGCCTGACATTCAATCTCTTTGCACGTACGACGGAATTCCTGCTTTGAACGCAGGCAACTTGAAAGAGTTGCAAATCCCCATCCCCTGCCCAGACAACCCCAAAAAATCGCTTGAAATCCAAGGCGAAATCGTCCGCATCCTGGATTCCTTCACCGAGCTTACAGCCGAGCTTACAGCTGAGCTTACAGCCGAGCTTACAGCCCGAAAAAAACAATACAACTACTACCGCGATCAGTTGTTGAGTTTTGAATTCCCCTCCTTTGGAGGGGTGCCCGAAGGGCGGGGTGGTAGGGAGGTGGAGTGGAAGACGTTGGGGGAGATTGGCGATGTAAAAATGTGTAAGCGAATTCTTAAAAATGACACCCAAGCTGAAGGTGATGTGCCTTTTTACAAGATCGGCACATTTGGAAAGCAAGCCGATGCATTTATTTCCAAAGAAGTTTATGAGGACTTTAGAAGCCGATATTCCTTCCCGAGAAAAGGTGACGTGCTAATTTCGGCCTCGGGAACCATTGGGCGTGCGGTTGTCTATGACGGCGAGCCCGCATATTTTCAGGACAGCAATATTGTCTGGCTGGATAATGATGAAAGTATCGTCACCAATAGATATCTATGGCACTTTTATAAGATTGCAAAATGGTTTGTTTCAGAGGGCGGAACGATCGATAGGCTATATAACGACAACATTAAGAAGACGAAGATTCCTATTCCATATCCAAATGATCCTGAGAAATCACTTGCGGAGCAAGCCCGCATCGTCGCCATCCTCGACAAATTCGATGCCCTCACCCATTCCATCACCGAAGGCTTGCCGCGCGAGATCGAGCTGCGCCAAAAACAATACGAGTATTACCGCGATCTGCTATTGAACTTTCCCAAACCGGAAGAGGCAGGTAGATGAAGTTAAATGACCACCCCGCCCTTCGGGCACCCCTCCGCAGGAGGGGAATTTCAAGCCAAACCATAGACCCGCCATTACGCAGCACCTTTCGGGCACCCCTGCACAGGAGGGGAATTTCAAGCCAAACCATAGACCCGCCATTACCCAGCACCTTTCGGGCACCCCTCCAGAGGAGGGGAATAAATGCGCATAAGGATTGGGTTATGAGCGAAATTACCCACCACACCGATTACCGCCAGGCGCTTGCAGCCATCAAGCAACGCATCCAGAGTTCGCAAACTCGCGCCGTGCTGGCGGTGAATGCCGAGCTGCTGGGCTTGTATTGGGACATTGGCCGCCAGTTGGACGCATGGCAACGCGAACGCGCCTGGGGCTCGGCGGTGGTGGAGCAAATGGCGCCAGACCTGCAGGCCAGCTACCCCGGGATGAAGGGCTTCTCTCGCACCAGCTTGTTTGCCATGCGGCAGTTTTATGCTTTTTTTAGCCCGCGCTTTGAAGTTGTCCCACAGCCCGTGGGACAAATGCCTTGGAGACACGTGCGCACCCTATTGGCCAAGGTGAAGTCGGTGGATCTGGTGTTGCTGTACGCCCAGGCCTGTGCCGAACACGGCTGGAGCCGCACGGTACTGGAGTGGCAGATTGAGCAGCGCTTCCATGAGCGCGTCGGCCAGGCAGTGGGCAACTTCGCCCAAACCCTTTCTGCGCCGCAGTCCGAGTTGGTTCAGCAAAGCCTGAAAGATCCGTATGTGTTCGACTTTCTGACCCTCAGCGCCCAGGCGGTGGAGCGCGACATCGAGAACCAGTGGGTGCACCAGATCACACGGTTTCTGCTTGAGCTGGGCAAAGGCTTTGCTTTCCTTGGGCGGCAATACCCTTTAGTGGTGAATGGCAGGGATTACTTTCTGGACTTGCTGTTCTATCACGCACGTTTGAAGTGCTACGTGGTGATCGAGCTCAAGGCGGGTGAATTCAAACCCGAATACGTCGGCAAACTCAATTTCTACCTGTCGGCGGTGGACGAGCCACTGCGCGGCGACGGTGACCAGCCAACCATTGGCCTGATCCTTTGCAAAGACAAGGACAAGCTGGATGTGGAGTACGCCCTGCGCGATATTTACAAGCCCATGGGGGTGAGCTCGTTCATCACCAAGGACATCCCCGTGTCGGTGCAGTCCCAGTTGCCGACGGTGCAAGAGATTGAGAGCGAGTTGACTGCGCTGCTCCAAGTTGATGAGAAGAAGCCCAATGAATGACTACAAGACCATTGCCGAATCCAAAAACTTCATCGTTCTGGACAAGTACACGCCCGACTGGAAGGTGGCCGAGAGCTACCAGACCGAGACGCAGCTGGAGCGTGAGCTGATTCAAGACCTGGTGAACCAGGGCTATGAGTTTGCGCCCGGCCTGAACACACCCCAAGCCTTGCTGGCCAATGTGCGCCTGCAGTTACAAGCGCTCAATAACATGCAGTTTTCAGACGCCGAGTGGCTGCGCTTTGTGCAGACCTGGCTGGATAAGCCTAGTGATGGCATTATCGAAAAGACGCGCAAGATTCACGACGATTATGTTCACGACTTTGTGTTTGACGATGGGCATATCCAGAACATCTACCTGCTGGACAAAACGAATATTGCCCGTAATAAGGTGCAGATTATCAAGCAGTTTGAGCAAACGGGCTCACATGCCAACCGCTACGATGTGACGGTGCTAGTCAATGGCCTACCCTTGGTGCAGGTAGAGCTGAAGAGACGTGGCGTAGCGATTCGTGAAGCTTTTAATCAGGTGCACCGCTACAGCAAAGAAAGCTTTAACAGCGAGCATTCTCTATTCAAATATTTGCAACTGTTTGTAATTACCAACGGCACCGATAGCCGTTATTTTGCCAACACCACGCAACGCAATAAAAATAGCTTCGACTTCACCATGCATTGGGCGAAGGCGGATAATAGCCTGATTAAAGACCTGAAAGACTTTACCGCCACCTTTTTCCAGAAGAACACCCTGCTCAAAGTGTTGCTGCATTATTCGGTGTTCGATACCAGCAACACCTTGCTGGTCATGCGACCCTACCAGATTGCTGCTACCGAGCGCATGTTGTGGAAGATCAAAAGCGCTTATCAAACCAAAAACTGGAGCAACCCAGAAAGTGGTGGCTACATATGGCACACCACTGGCTCAGGCAAAACCCTGACCAGTTTCAAGGCAGCACGTTTGGCCACCGAGCTGGATTTTATCGACAAGGTGTTCTTTGTGGTGGACCGTAAAGATCTAGACGACCAGACGATGAAAGAATACCAGCGCTTTTCACCGGACAGCGTGAATGGCTCGAACAGCACGGCTGGGCTTAAGAGCAACCTGGGTAAAGATGACAACAAGATCATTGTCAGCACCATTCAGAAGCTGAACAACCTGATGAAAAGTGAAGGCGACCTGGCCGTTTATAACCAGCAGGTTGTTTTTATTTTTGATGAGTGCCACCGCAGCCAGTTTGGTGAAGCCCAGAAAAACTTGAAGAAGAAATTCAAGAAGTTTTATCAGTTTGGTTTTACCGGCACGCCAATCTTTCCGCAAAATGCTCTGGGTGCGGAAACCACTGCCAGTGTGTTTGGGCGTGAGTTGCATTCGTATGTGATCACCGATGCGATCCGGGATGAAAAGGTGCTCAAGTTCAAAGTGGACTATAACGATGTACGCCCGCAGTTCAAGGCCATAGAAAGTGAGCAAGACGAGAAAAAGCTCAGCGCTGCCGAGAACAAGCAGGCCCTGTTGCACCCCGACCGCATCCGCGAGATTACCCAGTACATCCTGAACAACTTCCGGCAGAAAACCCATCGTCTTCAAGCAGGAGGCAAAGGTTTTAACGCCCTGTTTGCCGTGAACAGTGTGGAGGCGGCCAAGCTGTATTACGAGTCCTTCAAAAAGTTGCAGCAAGGACGTGATAAACCGCTGAAAGTAGCCACTATCTTCTCGTTTGTGGCTAATGAAGAGCAGGATGCCGTAGGCGATATTCTGGATGAGAGCTTTGATGTTTCAGCCATGAACAGCAGTGCCAAAGAGTTTTTGAGCGCGGCCATTGCCGACTATAACGCACTGTTCAAAACCAATTTCAGCGTGGACAGCAACGGCTTTCAGAACTATTACCGCGATTTGGCTAAGCAGGTCAAAGCCAAGGAAATCGACCTGCTGATTGTGGTGGGTATGTTTCTGACGGGTTTTGATGCGCCGACGCTGAACACCTTGTTTGTGGACAAGAACTTACGCTACCACGGGCTGATGCAGGCTTACTCACGCACTAACCGCATTTTTGATGCCACCAAAACCTTTGGAAATATCGTCACCTTCCGGGATTTGGAGCAGGCGACTATCGACGCCATCACCTTGTTTGGGGACAAAAACACCAAGAACGTGGTGCTGGAGAAGAGCTATCAGGAATACATGGGGGGCTTTACCGATGTGTTGACGGGGGAGGCGCAGCGCGGCTTTATTGAAGTGGTGAGGGAGTTGGAACAGCGCTTTCCGGACCCCGCTGCCATTGAGAAAGAATCAGACAAAAAGGCCTTCGTAAAACTGTTTGGCGAATATTTACGTGTTGAGAACGTCCTGCAAAATTACGATGAATTTACCAGCCTGAAGGCCTTGCAAAATGTGGATAGGAATGATTCGGCGGCAGTTGATGAATTTAAGGCCAAACATTATTTAAGTGATGAAGATCTGGCAGCGCTGCAAGCCATCAAAATACCGGCTGAACGGAAAATCCAGGACTATCGCTCGACTTACAACGACGTTCGGGATTGGCTGCGCCGGGAAAAATTTTCTGCTGAGAAAGAAAAGTCCACTCTGGATTGGGATGACGTGGTCTTTGAGGTAGACCTACTGAAGTCACAAGAGATTAATCTGGACTATATTCTGGAATTGGTTTTTGAGAACAGCAAAAGGGTCAAGGATAAGGCCTCACTGGTTGAAGAGGTACGGCGCGTCATTCGCGCGAGCCTTGGCAACCGCGCCAAAGAAAGCCTGCTGGTTGATTTTATTAACCAAACTGAGCTAGACCAGATTGGCGATAAGGCCAGTGTGATTGATGCCTTCTTTACCTTTGCCCAAGCCCAGCAACAGCGCGAGGCACAAGAGCTGATTAGCACGGAGGCCCTGAATGCAGAGGCGGCCAGACGCTATATGAATACCTCGCTAAAACGCGAATTCGCCAGTGACAATGGCACCGAGCTTAATGCCATTTTGCCCAAAATGAGCCCCCTTAATCCGCAATACCTGAGCAAAAAGCAAAGCGTGTTCCAGAAAATTGCTGCTTTCGTTGAGAAGTTCAAAGGCGTGGGAGGACAGGTCTAAGGCCTTCTAGTCGGGCCTTTGGCCAGTGTTGTTAGAAGATAGTGAGGCAGAGCCCCAAACAGTGGGTTTATGACACGCTGCTGAAAACAAGCCAGTTTTTATTAGCCGATGTGGCTGCAATACCGCGCCAATGCTTGCGCTTGAGAAAGACAATTTTCCACTCGATAACGCAGCCATAAAGTTCTTGCTCTCGCCCTCTTGCTATAGCAGTCCCCGTTTTTTAGGTGAAGCTACTTCATTCTCTCTTAGCGAACAATCCCCTGCTGTCTGCACCATGCGCCACAATACAATCAGGATCTGGGAGGCTAAAAGCACCAAAAGATGGCGCTGTAAGCCTATAGATGAGGGGTGCGATACCGCAGGGTTAGAAACAAAATGGCTGAGCGGCTGGTGTTAGAATGAGAGCTGGATTTCTGGCTGTTCGAACATTAAGAAGAACAGCTGACTTCTAAATGCTGCGCCCAATCCGGAGGTGGTTTACTGTAGTGATTGTATTGCTCTTGCTCTTCAAAAGGTTTTTCCAGAACTTTTAACAAGCTTGCCACTTCAGAAAAATCTTGCTCATCTCTAGCTTTGCGTATCGCTTGTTCTGCTA
>Ga0208695_1000640_pt1 | contig 35668 bp, 29 predicted proteins | sample AD_UKC111_MetaG_FD_184449 | JGI IMG/M metagenome (GOLD analysis project Ga0208695, IMG submission 184449) | Active sludge microbial communities of municipal wastewater-treating anaerobic digesters from Hong Kong - AD_UKC111_MetaG (SPAdes)... | ecosystem: Engineered > Bioreactor > Anaerobic >...
GTTACGATAAAATAAGTTGTACACATACTTATCAACAGTATCCACAGGTAAATTGTAGAGTATTGTGTGGATATGGTAAATGTTATATAGTATTCTATAGAGTAAGATAGTATTTATAGGATAGTATTTTTATAGAAAGGAAGCAATCAGAAATGCCCGATTTTAAAATAAAATCCGATTATGTGCCGCGGGGCGATCAGCCTAAAGCCATAGAGCTTTTGACAAATGGATTGATTAAGGGATATAAGCATCAGACCCTTTTGGGTGTTACAGGCTCGGGAAAGACATATACAATTGCAAATGTTATTGAAAAGGTTCAAAAGCCGACTCTGGTTATAGCTCACAATAAAACACTGGCAGCCCAGCTTTGCAGTGAATTTAAGGAATTTTTTCCTGACAATGCGGTTGAATATTTTGTAAGCTACTATGATTATTATCAGCCGGAGGCTTATATTCCGTCAACGGATACATATATTGAGAAGGATTCCTCAATAAATGACGAGATAGATAAGCTTCGTCACTCGGCAACAGCAGCACTATTTGAAAGAAGGGATGTAATTATAGTTGCCAGCGTATCCTGTATATACGGCTTAGGAGATCCTGAGGACTACACCGACCTGATGATTTCGTTGAGACCGGGAATGCGAAAAGACAGGGACGAGGTAATAAGAAGACTTGTTGACCTTCAGTATGAAAGAAATGAGATAGATTTTAAGAGAAGCAAATTTCGGGCAAAGGGAGATGTGCTGGATATATTTCCTGCTTCATCGTCGGAGAATGTAATAAGAGTAGAATTTTTCGGTGATGAAATAGAGAAGATAACAGAGATTGATCACCTTACAGGTGAGATTAAAGGAGTACGTTCTCATGTTTCCATTTTTCCGGCATCCCATTATGCAACAACCAGAGCCAAAATGGAAAAGGCGATCAGGACAATTGAAGAGGAGTTGGAGGCAAGGCTCAAGGAACTTAAGGATGAAGGAAAATTGCTTGAAGCCCAAAGGCTTGAACAGAGAACAAGGTATGATCTGGAAATGCTTCAGGAGGTCGGCTTCTGTCAGGGAATAGAGAACTACTCAAGGCATATAAGCGGAAGGCCGCCAGGAAGTGCTCCTTATACTTTGATGGATTACTTTCCCGATGATTACTTGTTGGTTATAGATGAATCCCATGTGTCCATTCCTCAAATAGGAGCTATGTATAATGGCGACAGGTCAAGGAAAGAGGCGTTGGTAGAATATGGATTCAGGCTTCCTTCAGCTTTTGACAACAGGCCCCTGAAATTCCAGGAATATGAGGAGAGGGTTAACCAGGCCATATATGTAAGTGCTACTCCTTCCAAATATGAAAGGGAGCATTCTGTGCAGATTGTTGAACAAATTATAAGGCCTACAGGTCTTATAGATCCTGAGGTTGTAATACAACCTGTTAAGGGTCAAATAGACCATTTGATAGGTGAAATAAGTGAAAGGGTTAAAAAGAATCAGAGGACTCTTGTAACAACATTGACGAAAAAGATGGCGGAGGACCTTACCGATTATCTTAAGGAGCTGGATTTTAAGGTGAGATACCTGCATTCTGATGTGGATACCCTTGAAAGGATGGAAATAATAAGGGATTTAAGACTGGGAGTTTTTGATGTTCTTGTAGGAATCAACCTTTTAAGGGAGGGTCTTGATTTGCCGGAGGTTTCTCTTGTGGCCATACTTGATGCCGACAAGGAGGGCTTTTTAAGATCGGAAACATCATTGATCCAGACAATTGGAAGAGCGGCAAGAAATGTTGAAGGTAAAGTAATTATGTATGCCGACACGATAACCGACTCCATGAGTAAAGCCTTGAATGAGACAAACAGGAGAAGAAAAATCCAAATGGAATACAATGAAAAGCATGGAATAATTCCCACAACAGTCAAAAAGGCTGTCAGAGACGTTATTGAAGCTACAAAAGCAGCAGAAGACCAAGGGGAATATGAAGTAAATTATGGAGACAAAGCAGACTCAAAAGAAGAGTTACAGAGTCTTATAGACAAACTAACCAAAGAAATGAAAGATGCTGCTGCTAACTTGCAGTTTGAGAGGGCTGCAGAATTAAGGGATAGAATTTTGGAAATTCAAGAAAGAATGGAGAAATGACATTATGAATAATAAGAGTGATTTTGCAAAAGGCTTTACTTCATTTGTAAAGACGCATAGGGTTCATTATTTGTTTGTTTATTTTTTGTTGTTTTATGCTGCATGGGCACTGAACAGAATTATATTGTCACCTTTGGTTTATAATGAATATCAGGGGCTGCCGGGGGTTGTACTTAATGGCGTCATAAAGTTTTTTATATGGGCTGTGCCCGTATTTATGTACATAATTTATATTGATGACAATAAACCATTTACATATCTTAAGCTCAATAACAATATTTTAACGGGGATGGTTTGGGGCATTGCGATAGGTGCTGCCCTTATTGGAATAAACATTTTAAAGATGTTTTTAATCGTCAAATCCGGATTAAACATTGATATGGAAATGGACAATATAATAAATGTGGTACTTGTGACATGTTTGACTGAGGAAATAGTATTCAGGGGATTCTTGCTAAACAAGATTGAGGAATTCATAGAGTTTTGGTGGGCTAATATTATAGTTTCCATTATGTTTGTAACAATACATTTCCCAATTTGGATGATGAGTAATGACGGTATTACAATAACTAAAGTTCTACCGGTAATGGCTCTTAGCATATTATTCGGATATACATATAAAAAATCCAATTCATTGTGGGCTCCTATAATTATTCATGGTGCAAACAATTTTATGGTAGCTGTTTTGGGGATAAACTTTTAGTTTATGTGTGGTATAAATTTTTCTTGACTCATGATGTATAATTGTATACAATGATACAAAGATACAAAACTCCATATAAAAAACTCTTTTAATATTAAGATATTTAAAAGATTTTATATATACAACTTAAATTTATGAAGGGAGTATGCAATCATGAATAGTGAAGAGATATACAGTAGATATTCAGAATTGATAAGAAAGAATAATAATATTGAGCCGGAAATGTTTGTTAAGTATAATGTAAAGCGTGGACTGAGAAATAATGATGGAACAGGAGTCCTGGTAGGACTTACAGAGGTTGGGGATGTTCATGCCTACATAATGGATGAAAACGAAAAGGTTCCTGTGGAAGGAAGATTAAGATACCGCGGTATAGATTTATTTGATTTGGTAAAGGGGTTTCAGGATGAAAACCGCCTTGGGTTCGAGGAATGTGTTTATCTGCTGCTGTTTGGAGAACTTCCCAATAAGAAAGAGCTTGATAAATTTTGTGAGCTTTTGGATTCAAAAAGAAAGTTACCTCGTGCATTTACGGAGGATATGATATTAAAGGCACCTAGTAAGGATATTATGAACAAGCTTGCTAGAGCTGTTCTGGCTTCTTATTCCTATGATCCTAATCCTGATGATACAAGTGTGGAGAACACTTTGAGGCAGTGCATTGAGCTTATTGCCAGATTTCCTGCAATGGCAGCGTATGGTTATCAGGCTAAGAGCCATTACCATGACGGAAAGAGTCTATTCTTGCACAGCCCCAAAGAAGGTGCAAGCACAGCAGAAAATATTCTGCATATGATACGTCCCGACTGCAGCTATACAAGATCGGAAGTTGAAATACTGGATCTTCTTCTTGTGCTTCATGCGGAACATGGAGGCGGAAACAACTCCACTTTTGCCACAAGGGTTGTTTCGTCCAGCGGAACAGATACATACTCTGCCATTGCAGCCGCTATTGGCTCATTAAAGGGACCTAAGCATGGGGGAGCCAATATTAAGGTTATGCAAATGATGGAGAATATAAAAGCTAATGTAAAAAATTGGAGCGATGAAGGCGAAGTCAGCGATTATTTGGTTAAAATATTGAAAAAAGAGGCTAACGATGGCTCAGGTCTTATTTACGGTGTAGGGCATGCCGTTTATACTCTGTCGGATCCTCGCGGCATATTATTGAAACAGAAAGCACAGGAGCTTGCAAAGGAAACCGGAAATGAAGAAGAGTACAATCTTTTTACAATGATTGAAAAACTTGCTCCGGAGGTATTTGCAAGGGTGAAAAGATCTGATAAAGTAGTTAGTGCCAATGTAGATTTTTACTCGGGATTTGTATACAAATCCTTAGGAATTCCACATGAATTGTATACTCCTCTTTTTGCAATATCGAGAATTGCAGGATGGAGTGCCCATCTATTGGAGGAGATTATTAACGGTGGAAGGATTATCCGTCCTGCATACAAGAATGTGATTGGAAAGGTTGAATATACACCTATGAAAGATAGATAAAATCTTATTTTGGAGGTCATGATAATGAAAGGAACTATTACAGAAAAGATTTTAAAACAGCATTTGGTTGAAGGAGAATTTAGTATTGGAAATGAAATTGCAATTACTATAGACAATACTTTAACCCAGGATGCAACAGGTACTATGGCATATTTGCAGTTTGAGGCCATTGGTATGGACAGAGTAAAGACAGAATTAAGCGTAAGCTTTGTTGATCATAACACACTGCAAACAGATTTTAAGAATGCTGATGACCATTTATATCTTCAGTCTGTTGCAAAACGCTATGGCTTATATTTTTCAAAGCCTGGAAACGGTATTTGCCACCAGTTATTCCTGGAACGTTTTGCTCGCCCCGGAAAAACATTGATTGGTTCAGACAGCCATACCCCTACGGCAGGTGGAATAGGTTGCTTTGCAATGGGAGCGGGTGGATTGGATGTTGCTGCTGCCATGGCTGGAGCACCTTTTAGAATAAAATTTCCTAAGGTTGTTGGAGTTAAGCTGACAGGTCAGCTTACTGACTGGGTATCTGCTAAGGATGTAATTCTTGAGGTTTTAAGAAGAATTGATGTTAAAGGCGGCGTAGGAAAGGTATTGGAATACTTTGGTCCGGGTGTCAAAACTTTATCTGTTCCCGACCGTGCAACAATCACTAATATGGGAACGGAAACGGGCTGTACAACAAGCATATTCCCAAGTGATGATGTAACAAAGGCCTTCCTTGAAGCACAGGGACGTGGTGACCAATGGGTGGAAATAATTCCTTCAGATGATGCACAATATGATGAAATAATTGAAATTGACTTAAGCACATTAGAGCCTATGATTGCATTGCCTCACAGCCCTGGAAATGTTAAGAAAGTAAGGGAAGTTCAGGGAGTAAAGGTGGATCAGGTAGCAGTAGGATCATGTACAAATTCATCCTTAAGGGATTTGAAGATGGTTGCTAATGCGTTGAAAGGCAAGACAGTTAATGAGAATGTCAGCATGATGGTTAGCCCCGGATCACGTCAGGTTGTTGAGCACCTTATAGACAGCGGGGAAATGAAATATCTTGTTCAGGCAGGAATACGTATGCTGGAAAATGCCTGCGGACCTTGTATAGGAATGGGTTCTGCACCTTGTTCGGCAGGAGTATCCGTTCGTACCTTCAACAGAAACTTTGAAGGAAGAAGCGGTACCAAGGATGCTGATGTATATCTTGCAAGCCCTGAAGTTGCAGTTGCAGCTGCTCTTACAGGTAAGATAACAGACCCGAGGGATTTGGGAGAATGCCCTAAAATTAAGATGCCTGAAAAATTCTTTATAAATGATAATATGACATTAAAGCCATTGCCCCAAGAGGAAGCGATGAAGGTAGAAATTGTAAGGGGTCCGAATATAAAACCTCTTCCCACATTTGATAAGCTTCCCGATGTTTTGGAAGGTTCTGCACTTTTAAAGGTAGAGGACAATATAACAACCGACCATATCATGCCCGCAGGTGCAAAAATACTTCCGTTAAGAAGCAATATTCCCGAGATTTCAAAGCATGTTTTTGAAGCTGTGGACGAGAATTTCTACAAGAGAGCTATAGAAAGCAGCGGAGGGTTCATAATAGGCGGTGAAAACTACGGTCAGGGTTCAAGCCGTGAGCATGCAGCTTTAGCACCAAAGTATCTCGGAATAAAAGCGGTTATCGTTAAGTCATTTGCAAGAATTCACCTTGCAAACCTGGTTAACTTCGGAATAGTACCATTGACTTTCAAAAATCCTGCCGACTATGACAGGATAGAGTTGGGCGATAAGCTGGAAATTGCTATTGGAGACTTGAAAGGTGAAGTTAAGCTTAAGAATATAACTAAGGGATTTGAAGTTGAGCTAAGCCATACACTGTCTGCTCTTGATGCAGAGATTTTGAAAATTGGCGGTAAGCTCCCATGGATTAAGGAAAGTGTAAGTAAATAAGATATTAAACTGCAGTCTGCTTTAAAGGTGGGCTGCAGTTTTTTGGTTTAATACATGTGAGAATTTGTAATATTTTCAATTTTGTAGTTATTTATATGGAGTGATAAAAATGAAAATCATCGCAATAGTTTTAGTAGTACTGTTTATAATAAGTCCTTTTCTACACAAATTAATAAAAAGGTATTTGAGTGAGAATCAAATGAAAGTTCTTAGGAAAGTAGCTATTATGATTATGATGGGAGCTATTATTTTTTCTTTGTTTACTATTTTTACATGATTGGCTATTGTTTATGTTTTATTTAAATTATTAAATTTATAAATTAATTACCCTAGAACAATAAGCAATTGCATTTTCATCATGGCTAACCATGATAATTGTCTTTCCCTGTTTATGAAACTCCTTAAGCAGGTCCATAATTATTTCTCCATTTTTTCTATCAAGACTCCCGGTGGGTTCATCAGCTAATATAATTTCGCTCTTATGTAACATCAACCTTACAATTGCTATTCGTTGTTGTTCGCCTCCCGATAGTTGAAAAATCTTTTTATCAATTGTTTCACTAAGGCCTAATTTATTTAGCTCTTCCAGTATGATTTTCCTACTTTCTTTTTTGGAAACCCCATTTAAAACAATTTTCAGATTTTCATACACAGTTAGATCATCAATTAGTGCGAAGTTTTGGAATAAATAACCAATCCTGTTGCTGAGTAATTTTCTTACTTCTTTTGTGTTATGAGAACTTACCTCTTTCCCTTCAATAAATATTTTTCCTTCACAATCTTCAAGCAATCCAATAATGTTTAATAGAGTAGATTTTCCGGCACCACTTTCTCCTTTAATTCCCAAAAATTCACCCTTTTCTACTTCTAAATTAAAATTATTAAAAATCTGTTTTCCTTTAAATGATTTGGAAATATTTACAAGTTTTATAAGGCTCATTTTGTTCCTCCGTTTATAATTTTATTCACCTTTTAGTGTCAGTACAGCTTTGTTTTTTATGTATTTAAATATCAAAACTCCATATATTACAGCTTCCGCAAACAATAGAAATGTGAAAACTGGATTTATAATTAATGTAATTGTAATAGTAATAATTGCGTTTAGTATTGCAAATTTCCCAATTATTCTAATTGGGTATTTGCCTATTAGTTTGTATACCCCAAATTCTTTCTTTCGGAGCTCCAAGAAAATAATTACAATGGAAACTCCGCAAAGCAAAAATGACAGTAAGTTTATGTTAAAGTGAAATAATGATTCGCATAGGTCAAGTTGTGCATTTGATCTTAAAATATTATATTCATCATTGATGGGTTCAACTGCAATACTGTATTTGTCTAAACCCATGTTAACAAGTGATTGTTCTACTATTTCAGCACTTTTCTTTTTAAGCAAAATTTCACCTTTATTTATATATAATTCTTTTTGAAGTTTATGTACACAGTAAATGGAATCATATACAAATCTATGTGGATATAAAATGTCCTCGTGTATTTGTCCATTTTTGATATAAATTATTTTTGCATTATCTTCAGCTTGATAACATTCTAGAATTTTATCAATATCATTTTTATAATGAATTGGAACCAAGAAAGTTTCTTCTTTAGAGTCTATATGGATTACTTGGATTTCATTACCCTGTTCATCAAAAATGTGAAGTAGATCCAACATGTTTGGAGAAATACTGGTAAATGAGTATTCATTATTATCTCTTAATTTGCCTTTAGCTTGGTATTCTTTGAGCTTTGTTATACTAAGTATACTGTCTGGTGTTGCATAGTTGTATACATCCTTGTCGTCAAGAGAGCTAATTAATTGAACTAGTTTTTCGTGTATTTCATCCTCCTGAATTGTTGAAGTCCGTATCCTATAAAAATTATACTTCTCCAACTTATTAACCGATTTAATTATTGAATCAAGCTCATAGACATTTCTTGATAAGGTATTCATCGATAATACTAACAATAATGTCGTAAATATTTTAAATACAAGCAAAATATTAAATATCAGCCGGTTGTTTTTCTTATTCTTGATTGCACTTACTTGATTCACACTATAGATAAAAAGGGTTCCGGCAAATGCAGACAGCAAAAATACAAGTGTCAAAAACAAACACAATAAGAGATAAATTCGAACATATAGGACGATTTTATTAAAATCACTAAAAATAACATATATCCCAAACGGTATTATTAGGAATAGACTTGATAGGTATAAATTCATTAATAGCTTTAAAAGCAAGCAGAAAGAAATTTTTGTATTACTCCATCCGTTTAACTTTAAAATTCCTATTTCTTTTAATCTGTAAACATAATATGTTGCAATACACAAAATCAGCAATACAGTAAGTAGTGAAAAAAAGCCTAAATTTAGGGGAGAAAAAAGCATTCCCAAACTAAAACTTATTGGTGCACTTGTTTGCATATCTATAGTATATCCCCTTTTTTCAAGAGAAGACTGTATATTTTCAATTTTTTTATAATCATTTTCTTGAATGGTAAAATACTTAATTTGCTTTTGAGTTTTATCATCTAAAGCTTTATACACAATTTTCTCTTTAGGGAATATACTAGGGCGTTTTCCAAACTTAATAGATGAGTCTGGATTTATGAATGTAATATCCATTTCTTTTTTACCAAAATCAGATTTTTTAAAATCAACTAGTCGAATTGTAACTTGTGCATTTTCTGCTAGAGTTTTCAATTCTTGGCTGGATATATTTTTTGACAGCTCAAAATCATAAATTGTTTCATTATTAAGGTATACCATTTTATCAGCAATCAAGAGAAAAAAGTAAATCGAAAAGAGGGCTACCAGTAAACCTATTCCTGTAAAAATTCTTTTCACACTCTACTACCTCACATTAATTTTTATTTGAGTTATTAAAATCGTTGATATAATAAGTTATTATATCAACGATTTTAATAATAAAATATATAGTTATTATATATTATATAAGTAATATTAATTTACTCTTACTACTTCTAAATTTTTATAACCGCATTTTTCTGTAACAAAAGGATTTTTGTGAGTTGATGCTTTTGTTGCTTCTACCTTTCCTTTTTCACCTTTTGCTGATGTAGTACCAGTTTTTTCAACTTTTTTGCCATCGTCGGATTGCACCCAGACTGTTACTTTAAATGCCAAGCCATCTTCTTTTTCATCTACTACTTTTGAATAAAGGATTCCATTTTCATTTTCTCCACCAGACCAAGTACCACCACCTTGATTTAAGGATTCAGAAGCTGCTATAACAGCTATTGAAAGTGATGCAACAATGACACAACCTGCCAATATACCTGTAATGTGTTTTCTTAATTTCATTTTTCATCCTCCTTGTATAATAGTATTTGCACTGTCCCGTACGCTGACATGCATTAAATGTGATTTTTTCTCAATATTATCATACAAAGAAAAATTTGTCAATAAAATGAAAATAAGGAATAAGGAAATAAGGAACAAGCCATATCAATGAATATGGTGAATTGAAAAAAGTGATGTGTTATGCGGTTTTATTGAAGATAATGATTTCTAGCTATTGTTATAATACCCCATAAATAAAGAGGCTATTGCACACTACCTTTAAAGTAGTTTTGCAATAGCCTCTTATATAACCTTTGATCCTTATACCTGAGTGTTGAATTTCGACGCAATCAATATAACATCTGCCATGTTAATTGCACCGTCACTATTTAAGTCACAGCTGGCGTCATAATTCGGGTCATTTTTAGTAGTATTAAATTTTTTGGCGATAGCTATAACATCTGCCATGTTAATTACTCCGTCACCGGTAATATCCAGATTGGATTTTTTAGCAGTTGGAGTAGGAGCATCTGAAGGTGGCTGAGATGAAGTTGGTGTCGGTGTTGCAGGTTTGGTTCCATCCGGTTCGATACCTCCAACAAGAACTCCATCATCATAAACACAGATATTGTCTGTTCTTTCTGGAACACCTGTCCAATTGTCTTCTTCAACTTTTAATCCTTGATGGCTCCAGTCATCGTCAGGATTCCAGTAGTTTTGCCAAGCATATGTTCCTAATGCAAACTGATACTTTTTGTTGGAATTTGCTATAACAAAACCCGGCCATGATATTTCTATATAGTAAATTTTGTCTTTATAATGATGAGGCCCTGTAAGCTCAGCTGCATAATCTGTTTCTGCTGCTGTCTGGTCATATAACTGCCTCATTTCTATGTTGTTTGGATCAAGGGATGACATTCCTGTAGCATCAAAGTAATATCTTACTGAAATATTTTTTGAAGTCTTTCTGACGTCGGAACATACATATAAAGTTACTTCAGTAGCCTTTGGCCCGTCTGACTGTACTATATCAACGCAAAATGCTTCTACCCAGTATGAATTGCCGCCACCGTTGCCTCCATCATCAATAATTACTTTTGGAGGAAAATCTGGAGTAACTTTCATTGAAGGATCGCCGAAATATCTGTAGAGACCTGCACATGCTCCAACAAATGCAGCATTGTAATCTATTGTAACTTCATTGTAGATATAATCGGATGTAACATCTATATGTTCATCGTTGGCACCTGGTCCGCCGACTAAAGCACCATAAAGAACATACTTGTGAGGACCGGGATCTTCACATTTGGACAATCCGGATGCAGCTCTGTGATGTGGATATTTTACAGAAATATCACTGTATCCGACTATGTAGCAAGTGTTAATAGGATTGTCTCCCATTAAATAATCCATTTGGGATTTTGCCCATTCTCCGTATTTTGAAGGCTTGTCTCCATGGTGTTTGTCGTATACAAGAGCTACGAACTGAGTGGCTGTGTTATATCTTGCAGAACCCCATTGGTTGAGGAATGAGTATCCGCCGGGTGTTATTTTTGGAACTTTGCCGGTCATCCAATTATCTATCAGCTTTGCTATTTCACTCCAGAAATCTATTGTTTCATAAGGACTCTTATTGGCAGCTTTTCTGTATTTGTCTTCAAATACCTGACTGTCTTTATCATATTTGTCGTCTATTTCTCCCAGAAGACATGCTGTACCTGCCCATACGTCATTCCAGCAATGTGTCCAGCAGGAAGGTGCATAATAATCATAAAATTTCCATATTTCATCCAAATAATGTTCATCTTCTGTAGCTAAAAATAACCATGCAGCAGCCCAGCAGTAATCATCCTGCCATTTAGAAGAAGCATAGTATCCCTTAGGTCCGTCATCATTGCACTTTCTCTTTGAAGGATCGATTCTCTCAGCAAACTCAAACAAAGCCTTTGCATATTTAAGGTTTTCTGCTGCATACTCAGGGTCTTCATCTTTAAAGTTCAAGTAGTTAACTGCCAGGGAAGCTGCAGCTGCAGATACGCAGTCGGTTGAAGGCAGCTCATCGGTAGCAAACCAACCTCTTCTGAACATTTCATCCACTTCAGGTGCGTTCCAATAAGCGTGGTCAATATCACCATCACCAACCTGATAACAAAACGCTACAACTTTACCTGAATCATCAAGAAAAGTACATCTCATAAAATAATCATTAAAATATCTCAATATTGTTTTAGTGTGGGTGTCCTGGCCTGTAGCTTCGTACTGTTCTCTAAATTCATAAAATCCCCATCCCACTGTAGAAGCGGAATATGCTTCAGGCATACCGAACTTCACATGGTCACCTGCATCGTGGAAGCCGCCTGAAACGTCTACTTTACCGTCTCCATCCGGATCAAGATATTTTTTGTTTTTGCTTATGAAGCTATCCGACATATTGGTGTTTGTTGAATCAAGAGGAAGCTCCGCATCATAAACGTGACAATCACTTCTCCAATTGTACAGGTTGTTTTCATCAACACCGGTACCACACATGTTTGCATCGTAGAAGAACTGAGAATACTGCAATGCTTTTGCATAATTGAATTCTAATTCGGCTGCTTTGAGGTTGACAGGAGCAATTGATGCAATAGTGATAACAGCACTTAAGATTAGAACTCCGGTTTTTTTAGAAAAATTTCTAACTCTTTTCATCTTATCCCTTCCTTTCGTAAAAATCAAATAAATGTATAAATAGTTAAAATATGCTCCGAACACCCCCATTATATAAAAAGTTTACATTTTCCTAAGATAATATTACTATATTTTCATTTGGCATACAATTAATAAAATTGTCATAATAGCTATGTTTTTAGGGCATTTTACTCATGAAGAGTTCTCAATGAGATTATGTAAATTTCTAAAAGTATTAATTTTGTTTACTTTGATTTGTTTTCCATAATTCTATATAATATTTATTAAAAATTAATTCAGAAAGTAAGGGAGTTAAGTAATGAAAAAGGTTAAAGTTTTTTTTATTCCAATTTGTATTATCTTATTATTGTCAGCAAAACTGATTTGTGCCGAGGGGCAGGTTTCTTCAATGCCAATGGCAAAACCTGCATCAAGTGTGAGCCCTGAGTCGAGCGGTACGCCAACATCAAGCAGTACGCCAACATCAAGCGATACTCCGAGACCAAGCGGTACACCGGTATCAAACGGTAAGGCAACACTAAGCGACACACCAACACCGCTTGCTACCCCAACAAATGTACAGCCAACCATAGATATCTACACCATATCAATACCGGGTATAACCGATAACCCTTTATATAAAGAGCTGTTGGATAAAAAGGCTTCTAAAGACAAATTGACAGAAGAAGAAAATAAATTATGTAAAGAAATTAGGGAGCAGGAAGAAAAAAATAAAAAATTGGCTTTAAATATCATCAATAAGTCAAAGTCTTATAACGAGCCGTATAGGAAGATTATAGATGAGATCAAGGCGTTGCTCAATCCTGTAAAACAGCAGAAAATCCTTGATCTTACGAAGGCAGCTCAGAGCAGTAGTACCGGAGAGTCAATCGATATGGCAGATTTGAATAAGAGGGTGGAGTTGTACAGCAATCAAATTGCCGGGTTGAATAATGCAATAAAGGGAATGCGTGATTCAATGAGATATATCAGCATGGAAAGTGTTGCCTACAATCAGAAGTTAAAGGCTGTACAGAAAAGTATTGATACCTTAAACGACGAAATAGCCAAATTGAATAAAGCGATTATTGAAGATAAAATGACTAAGGAAATTGAGTGGACAAACTTTTGCATTTATATGAACAATAATGATGTGGCCTCGGCATTAAAAACATATGGAAATGTTATTGTGCTAAAAGAGCGGATTGTAAATAACTATAAAGAAATATTAAGTCTTAAGGATAAAATTGAACAATTGTTATTAACAGTATAATATTAAGGAGCCTTTAATACATTAATTATGTAAAACACAATATTTATAAAACACAATATTTATTTGTAAGGAGTTTGAAGTAAATGAAAAAGATTTTTAGATATATCGGAATGATTTTTATAGCGGTTACTATGCTTTCAAATATAGTTGGTGCAGACCCAAATACAGACATTACACAGCTTTTAAAAGAGTTTCAGGATGAGGACAACCCTATTGACAGTTCAATTGTTACCAGTAATATCAATATAATTGGAGACGGTATGGATACTCTGGACAATGCATTAATGACAATTTTTATGGAGCCTGCCGTCAGCGAAAATTATGACAAAATATGTCCTCTTTTTGAAAAGAGCAATATTACCGGAATTAAAATATTTGTTGACGGGCAGTTGATTGAGTTTTCGAAGTATGAGTATGTTGAGCCTGCAATTATTGACGGGAGGGTGCTTGTACCGCTGCGTGCCATAGCAGAAAATCTGGGAGCTACGGTTGATTGGATTCCGGAGGAGAAATTGATCAAAATTAAGCAATATAACAATACTGTAGAATTGGTACTTGACTCAAAAACTGCTTTAAAAAACGGCAGTGAAATAAATCTGGATGTGCCTGCAAAAATAATTAACGGCAGAACTTTAGTGCCTGTCAGGTTTATAAGTGAATCTCTTTCCAGAATCGTTGAATGGCATCCATATAATGAAAAACTAAATGTAATTGCAATTATTTAGTATATTGGACATGCACAAATGAGGAGGTTAAGAAATGAAAAAGGTTGTTTTGATTCTATTGCTGATGATATCGGTAATAGCCATGGGGTCACAGGCATCTGCTGCAGAGCCACTTTTTGACTACGAGCCTAACGATTCACCCGATACTGCTTATGAAGTTTATAATAACTCTGAAGTGATATCTACAATATCCACTAAAAGCGATGTTGATTATTATAAATTTTATGTTAGAGGAACTGCAGAAATCGTTATATCACTGACATCCCCAAAAGGATTGGATTATGACATTAAGCTTTATAACGAGAACTATAAGGAGATTGCCGGCTCCAAGCAGCCAATGGGAGAAACCGATACTATATATAAGAATTCGCTTTCGGCCGGAACGTATTCCATTAAGGTTTATAGCTTTAAGAAGACATATTCCGACAGCCCCTATAATCTGTCAATAAAAATCAATGACTCCAATATTCCTGATAAGCCTTATGCAGGAATTTCCGAGGCTAATAATGTGAATACAACAATGGCCAATGCTTTGGAGGTAAATAAAAATACATCATTCAGGGCAAGAGTGAGTGCCATGAATGAGAGCAGATATTATAAATTCACACTTGAGAATGTATCCGATGTTGATATTTCAATGATACCGCCTAAAGGTACGGATTTGGATATTAAGCTGTATAACTGGTATGGATTGGAAGTAGGGAGCTCAACAAATAAGGACGGTTCGGAGTCTATCAGAGAAAAAAGATTATATCCGGGCACTTATTACTTGAAAGTTTATGGACATAATTATGCCTTTTCATCCGATACTTTTGAGATTTATATAAAATCGGAGAAATCTCCCTTAAAGCCCAATAATTCAGAATCAGGAAACAAAGAAATTGTAGATGATTCATCAGTTGTAAAGGAAGCTGCTCCTATTAGCCAGACATCAAAAAGTGCACCTAAAGCCCTACTGCTGTACGTTGGACTGGACTTACCCCACTTTACAACTCCAGATATAAAAAAGATGCTTATAGATGATCCCATTAATACGAAGGAGTTTATTATACTTGATAACGGAGCACAATACAATACATATTTGGATTCTAACGGAGAATTGGTGGATATTGTTACTCCGGAAAAAATTGATGCATTGACAAAAGATAAAGTTGACTCTACAGGGTTATTGGATTCTATTAAGCAAGACTATAAAAATCTTTATAATAAATTAAACAGGAACAGATCCCTGAATTTTTTCGCCAATGATGTATTTGACCTGGCTTTGAAGCTTATAAGAGTCGATCCTGAAGTTAAAATAACAATAGCTATTCCGGGAACAGAATTCCATGCACTTAGCGAGGAGTTTATTGAACCGGTTAAAGAAATACTTATTAGGAAATTAAAGGAGCGATTTGATGAAGTAAATCCCGATTATTGGAAGAATAACATAAGAGGTTATTATTTTTCAACGGAGGGTGTACCTTACTATTACACATGGTTTAACCCCAATAAGACCATTGATTTTGGCAATCCTATTGTTAAGACTATGATAAGTTTTTCCAATGAAATTCATCAGGTTTTCAATAAGGAATTCATATGGATACCTTATTACGGTTCTTCATTAAAAAAGGATTATTATTATAATAAAGATCAGGCTGTTAGGATAGGATATATTGCAAACAGAACAAACATATTCGATTATGTAATTGTTCAGCCTTCATACTATTTTAAAGCCGATCATAAAAATAATATATCCCTTGTCCAGAATTCGTCAAAAAGCAATATGGTTTTGGATATTAATAACGATATTGTTGGAGGAATAAAGACTTCTAAAACATTAATAGGTGCTGAAATGGAAATAGATTCTCGTTATAATACAATGTCAGGCTATACTTATAATGGGTATAAGAATAGATATTCCGAATATGTTAAGGCCTTTTCTGCTCTCGATAAGGAAACACCTATTGCCTTTTATGCGGGCAACAAGGACGAAATTTTTACCGATGAAGTGTATCAGGCTATAAAAAGTTTTTTCGGAAGTATAAAGAAATAATCATGCAGTGAATAATCGAACTGATGTTTGCAAATCACGATACATCTGATATAATATATTTGTTTTTATTTTGCTGCGTATGATGAGGTGAGTATATGATAAGGGATAGTATTTTTATAAAGGGTGCAAGAGAACATAATTTAAAGAATATAGATGTTGTTATCCCCAGGGACAAGTTTGTTGTTATAACTGGTATAAGCGGTTCGGGCAAGTCATCCCTGGCATTTGATACAATATATGCTGAGGGACAGAGACGTTATGTTGAGTCCTTATCTGCTTATGCGAGGCAGTTTCTTGGGCAGATGGAAAAGCCCGACATTGATTATATTGACGGGCTATCTCCTGCCATATCCATAGATCAGAAAACTACCAGCAGGAATCCCCGTTCAACAGTAGGTACCGTTACGGAAATACACGATTATTTAAGGCTTTTATATGCCAGGATCGGTGTGCCACACTGTCCACAATGCGGTAAGGAAATTACCCAGCAGACGGTTGACCAGATGGTGGACCAGATTATGAGCCTTGAGGAGGGAACCAGAATACAGCTTTTAGCTCCTGTGGTGAGGGGAAGAAAGGGAGAGTACCACAAGCTTATTGAAGATGCCAGGAAAAGCGGCTTTGTCAGGATAAGAATTGATGGAGAGGTCATGGATATAAACGATGAAATAAAAATGGACAAGAATAAAAAGCACACAATAGAAATAGTCGTTGACAGGCTTGTTATAAGACCGGATATTCAAAAAAGGCTGTCGGAGTCTATAGAGACGGTTCTTAACCTGGCAGGAGGAATATTGCTTGTTGATGTAATCGGAAAAGAAGAGATGATGTTCAGTCAGAATTTTTCATGCAGCGATTGCGGAATAAGTATTGAGGAGCTTGAGCCAAGGATGTTTTCATTCAATACACCGTATGGTGCTTGTTCCGAATGCGGCGGCTTAGGTACCATTCTTAAGATTGACCCTGATCTTGTCATATCTGACCGTACAAAATCATTGGCGGATGGTGCTATCAATGTGGGCGGATGGAATGTTGAGAATGAGGACGGCTATTCAAGAATGTATATAGATGCTTTGGCAAAGCATTACAAGTTCAACATCGATACTCCCATATGCGATCTACCTGACCGTATTGTTGATTTGATACTGTATGGAACAAAAGGAGAAAAAATAAAGATAGAATATTCGAGAGAATATGGAAGCGGGTCTTTTGTGGCTGCTTTTGAGGGGATAATTACAAGTATGGAAAGGCGTTATAAAGAGACCCAGTCGGAAAGCATGAAGCTATACTATGAGGGTTTTATGAGCAATAATGAATGCCATATGTGTAAAGGGGCCAGACTCAAAAAAGAGGCATTGGCTGTTACAGTCGGCGGCAAAAATATTGATGAAATCAGTAGAATGGCCATTTCCGATGCCAAGAAATTTTTTAATGAGTTGGAATTATCTGATAAACACAAAATTATAGCAAAACAGATATTAAAAGAGATAAATGCAAGGATTGGATTTTTGGTTGATGTGGGGCTTGATTATCTCACATTGTCCAGGTCGGCAGGAACTCTTTCAGGCGGTGAGGCACAAAGAATAAGACTTGCTACTCAGATAGGAGCAGGCCTCATGGGAGTGTTGTATATTCTCGATGAGCCAAGCATAGGACTCCACCAGAGAGACAACGACAAGCTTCTAAAGACACTAAAAAAGCTTAAGGACATGGGCAATACTCTTATTGTTGTTGAGCATGATGAGGATACAATGTATGCGGCTGATCATATAATAGACATTGGTCCGGGTGCTGGCGTCCATGGCGGAAATATCATTGCACAGGGCACTGTTGAGGAGATTAAGAAAGCGGAAGGCTCTTTAACGGGAATGTATTTAAGCGGAAGAAGGAAAATTGAAATACCGAAAAAGAGAAGACCGTTAAATGGAAAGTTCGTTGAAATTGTGGGTGCAAGGGAAAATAACTTAAAAAATATAAATGTTAAGTTTCCTCTAGGTGTTTTCACATGCGTAACGGGAGTTTCAGGTTCGGGGAAAAGTTCTCTTATAAATGAAATACTATATAAAAAATGTGCTTCTGAGCTTAACAGGGCTAAGGTGAAGCCTGGTGATCACGATTTTGTTAAAGGACTCGAGCACCTTGAGAAGGTAATAGATATCGATCAGTCACCGATTGGCAGGACCCCAAGATCAAACCCAGCAACATATACGGGTGTTTTTGATATTATAAGGGAGGTTTTTAGTGAGACCACCGAAGCAAAAATGAGAGGCTATAAGGCAGGTCGCTTCAGCTTCAACACAAAAGGCGGAAGGTGTGAAGCGTGCAGCGGTGACGGTATTATTAAGATTGAAATGCACTTTTTGCCGGATGTATATGTTCCCTGTGAAGTGTGCAAAGGAAAGCGATATAATAGGGAAACACTTGATGTAAGGTACAAGGGAAAAAATATTGCAGATGTGTTGGATATGACAGTTGAAGATGCACTAGAATTCTTTAAGAATATTCCTAGAATTAATAAGAAAATCCAGACTTTATATGATGTTGGGTTAGGATATATAAAATTGGGACAGCCTTCCACAACCCTTTCGGGAGGAGAGGCACAGAGGATTAAACTGGCCACCGAGTTATCCAAAAGAAGTAACGGAAGTACCATGTATATTCTTGATGAGCCTACAACAGGACTTCATATTGCCGATGTTCACAAGCTTATTGATATGCTTCAAAAACTTGTAGATATGGGGAATACTGTAGTGGTTATCGAGCATAATCTTGATGTTATTAAGACTGCCGACTATATAATTGACCTTGGTCCGGAAGGCGGATATAGGGGCGGTTATATAGTGGCTGAAGGCACTCCGGAGGATATTGTGAGGATTAAAGAATCTTACACAGGCCAATTCCTGTCAAAAGTGCTTGGGACATAAAAAATGTTTAATGGGCGGAGCTGTTAACAGAATATACTGTTAAATACCCCATCGTATGCAGTATTGATATGTCGGGCTTTTGTGACCTGTCTTCAGTATCATTTTTAATAGGATACCTTATACCTGGGTATTCGGCGTATGTTGCGGTTATTTTCCCTATGGAAAGACTCTTCTTATTATCTCCTGCAATCCGCTCATTTTTCATATTTAATGCAAAAGGTGTGTCAAAGCAAGATATTTCAAGGACAATCTGTGATTTTGCTTTACTGTAAAATACCGATACTGTTTTTTTGAAATTATCGGGAGATTTTTGAGCCGCATTATCTTCTGAAGATACCATTATAGATGAATTTGATTTGGGGTCATAGCTTCCGAAGGCTTGGTTATCAAAGATATACCCTCCTTCGAGAGAGCTCTTTTTTCAGTTCTTTTTGCAGTACCTTTTTTGCGTAATGCAGCCTTGATTTTACCGTACCCTGAAAGCAGCCCAAAACCTTGGCAATTTCACTGAGTGTCAAATTGTTGTAGTAATACAATACAACAGTGGAACGCATAGAAGGCTTAAGACTATTGACTGCTTCTCGGATAATATTGTTTATGTGGTGAGATTCAACCTTTTCTAAAACATCTTCTTCACTTTTTAGCTCTGTTAAATTTTCAGCTTCAAAGCTCAATACCGGTTTTTTCTTTTCCTTAGATACCATATGCCAGCATGTTCTGACAAGTATACTGTTGAACCAAACCTGAAACAATTCCGGTTTTTTTAATTTTCTAATATTACGGAAACATTGGAAGAAAACTTCTTGAACAATATCTTCTGCAATATTCATTCGTCCTGCCAGCAAATAGGCTGTCCACAAAGCCTTTTTGCCTGCAGCTCTGTACAACTCATCATAAGCACTTAAATCTTCTTGTTGACAGCGTTTTATTATATCCGGGTCGATCATTCCTTTGTCTCCTTTCTCTAAAGGTGCACCTTTCATATATATAAGTGTATTGTATATTTGAATTTGTTCAAAATATTTTATAATAAAAATTAAATTACTTTGAACTAAAAAACTCTAAATGTCAATAATAAAATTAAAATTTTGAATTGTTAAATTTATGTTAAGTTTTGTTGTATTACAAATGTTAATTAATTATATATAATCGACTCAACGAATTTAATTCATACGGAAGAAGGTAATGTAATGTTTAGGGTTTCTCGAAGAGAAGAGATTTTTTTTGATTATTTTGTCGAAACAGCTGAAAACGCATGTAAAGGTGCGGAAATACTTGAAGAATTAATGAATAATTATGTTAATGTTCAGGACAAGATAAAAGCTATTGAAGAAGCTGAACATGAAGGCGACAAGCAGGTTCACAAAATTCTTAAGCAGCTTAACAGATCGTTTATTACACCAATTGATAGAGAAGATATCAATTTGATCGCAAAAGAGCTTGATAATATCACAGACAGCATAGAATCTACTGCTCACAGGTTTAATATGTTTAATGTGCAGTCTATACCTGAGGACGCAAAAAAACTTGCCAAATTAATTACTACGTCAACAAAAGAAGTAAAAGAACTTATGATAGAGCTTAAAAACATGAAGAAAAGCAAAAAAATATCTGAGAAAATTATTGAGATTAACAGACTGGAAAATGAAGCGGATTTTATATTCAGGGAAGCTGTTACCAAATTGTTTTTAATAGAAAAGGATAGTATGGAAGTTATTAAATGGAAGGAAATTTATGATTATTTAGAAAACACCCTTGACGTTTGCGAGGATGTGGCAAATATTGTTGAAGGGGTTGTTATGAAACATGCTTAGTATGGTTATTCTAATAATTATTCTTGCATTAAGCTTCGACTTTATTAACGGTTTCCATGACACGGCCACTTCTGTTGCAACGTCAATATCTACAAGAGCTTTAGCACCAAAGACAGCAATCCTCATGGCTGCTGTCTTAAATACTGCGGGGGCATTAACAAGCAGTAAAGTTGCAATGACCGTATCTCAGGGCATATTTAAAGATCAAATGATAAAGGAAGTCGGCGGAGATAAGGGAATAATGTTTGTTATTATAGCGTCTCTGGTATCGGCTATAATATGGAATCTTGTAACATGGTATTTCGGAATTCCAAGCAGTTCATCCCATGCATTGTTTGGAGGCATGATAGGAGCATCGGTTGCATATATAGGTACAATGGATGTTCTGCATGCAGAGGGAATTGTTTATAAAGTTTTGATACCACTCTTTACATCACCTGTAATAGGTTTTGTTCTAGGACTTATTGTAATGAAATTTCTCTATTTTGCGTTAAGAAGATTAACACCTCATATTGTAAATACGGTATTTTCCAAGTTTCAAATTCTTTCTGCAGCTTTTATGGCTTTTGCACATGGGGGAAATGATGCCCAAAAATCAATGGGTATAATAACAATAGCTCTTATTGCGGCAGATATGAATGGTGGGAGCACAGAAGTCCACATTTGGGTTGTTTTAGCATGTGCACTGGCCATGGGACTTGGTACATCAATCGGAGGTTGGAGGATCATAAAGACAATGGGAGTCAATATGATTAAACTTTCGCCTATAAACGGATTTGCTGCACAGACCGGAGCTGCTGTTGTTATTGAGGCTATGACTCGAATAGGTGCTCCTGTCAGTACTACACATATAATTTCCACAACAATTATGGGAGTTGGAGCCGCAAAAAGATTGAAGGCTGTAAGATGGACATTGGCAAAAAGTATAGTTGGTGCATGGGTATTGACTATACCGATAACTTCCGTAATAGGTGCAGTTATTATCATGGTATTTAAACTTGTGCTGGGAATATAAAATACATATAATTATAATGAAAAAATAATGAAAAAATAATGAAAAAAGAACCTATGTAATCAAAAGATATAGATTTATATATAATAACATAGGTTTTTTATATTTATTATAAATGTTTTATTTATATTTTAATTGTCATATGTAAATATAGTTAATTATTATATATATTAGACCGGAAGCAAATTGTATGGTATACTTATCATAATATAATATTTAAGAATGTTGAAATATTTATTTCGCAATTAATATTTCAATAATTTTTAAATAATCAACACATATTCAGGTTATATTTATGAGCACGTTTATGTTTAGTTTCGCTGCAGTAGATAGGAGATGGTTATTATGATGATGTGTTCAATTTGTAAGGAAAATTTTGCAGTTGTTTACATGACCAGGTTTATAAATGGCAAACAAGTTCAGGAAGGCCTTTGCCTGACATGTGCAAAAAAGCAAGGTGTACAGCCGATAAACCAATTATTGGACCAAACGGGAATGACTGAGGAAGATATTGATAATTTAAATAAACAGGTAGGAAATCTTTTTGAGAATATGGAGTTTACCGATTTAAGTTCTATCAATGATTTAAATGATAAGTCGGGACAGTCGAATCCATTTATCAACTTTATAAACAAGGCTTTCAGCAAGAATGAGGATGGAACAGACGGTAAAGAGCGTACAAAAGAGCCATTTGAAGATAAGGAAAGTAAAAACAATACCAAAACTAAGACTCAGGAAAAAAAGAATCTTAAGAAAAAGAAGTACTTAGATTTATATGGAACAAACTTGACTGAGCTTGCGAAAGAAAACAAGCTGGACAGAGTGATAGGGAGGTACCGTGAGATTGACAGGGTGGTACAAATCCTTAACAGAAGAACAAAAAACAACCCTGTATTGATTGGTGAGCCCGGAGTAGGAAAAACAGCTATTGCAGAAGGTTTGGCTGTCAGGATTGCCGAAAAGCAGGTTCCGGCAAAGCTGTTTAATGTTGAGGTGTATCTCCTCGACTTAACGGGAATTGTAGCGGGTACTCAGTTCAGAGGTCAGTTTGAAAGCCGTATGAAAGGTATTCTTGATGAGGTTAAATCATTAGGAAACATTATTCTTGTTATTGATGAGCTTCATAATATAATGGGTGCAGGAGAAGCTGAAGGAGCCATGAATGCTGCCAATATATTAAAGCCTGCATTGGCAAGAGGCGAGATTCAGGTAATAGGAGCTACCACTTTAAAAGAATACAGGAAGCATATAGAAAAGGATTCTGCTCTTGAAAGAAGGTTCCAGCCTGTTATTGTAGATGAACCTTCAGTTGAGGAGACAATTGAGATATTAAAAGGAATAAGAAATTATTATGAAGAATATCATATGGTAAAAATTTCTGATGAAGTTTTGGAAGCAGCGGCTAAATTATCGGAAAGGTATATAACCGAAAGATTTTTACCGGATAAGGCCATTGATGTGATTGATGAAGCCGGATCAAGGGCAAACCTTAAAAATGTCGGTCTTGTTGAGCTTACGGCTCTTAAAGAAGAACTCAAAAAGGTTCAGGAAGAAAAAGAAAATGCCGTTTCTGCCGATTCCATAGAGGATTACCAGAAGGCGGCGGATTTGAAAGTCAGAGAATGTAAACTACTGGAAAAAATTAGAGAAATACAGGAAAAGAACAAGGATGTTGAGATTACAATAGATGATATTGCATATGTTATTGAGGCATGGACAAAGATTCCTGTTCAGAAGCTCACGGAAATAGAATCGGAGAAGCTTTTAAATCTCGAAGAAAGGCTTCATAAAAGGGTAATAGGACAAAACCAGGCTGTAAGCAGTATAGCAAAAACTATCAGAAGGACTAGAGCCGGATTTAAGAAGAAAAAGAAGCCTGCTTCCTTTATATTCATAGGTCCTACAGGTGTAGGGAAAACGGAGCTGGTAAGGGCACTTTCGGTTGAGCTGTTTGGAAGTGAGGAAGCCCTTATAAGGCTTGATATGTCTGAGTATATGGAAAAGCATACTGTTTCGAAGCTGATCGGAGCACCTCCGGGGTATGTAGGATATGACGATGCAGGACAGCTTACTGAAAAGATCAGAAGAAAGCCATATTCGGTTATACTTTTTGATGAAATAGAAAAGGCTCACCCTGATGTTTTCAACATGCTCTTGCAAGTACTTGAGGATGGAAGACTTACAGACAGTCACGGTAAAGTGGTTAACTTTGAAAATACTGTAATAATAATGACATCTAATGCAGGGACAAATATGAAATCAAATGGAATCGGATTTTCCAATGAAGGTTATAATGCATTAGAACCAAAAGTAAGAAGTGTGCTAAAAGAAACATTCAGGCCTGAGTTTTTGAACAGGGTGGATGAAATTATAGTATTTACCGAGCTCAGTAAGGATGAACTCAAGAAAATTATAGATTTGATGCTTATGGAAGTAGAAGAAGATGTGAAAGCAAATAACATGACAATTACTGTAAGCGATGAAGCTAAGGAATTTATACTGGAAAAAGGCTATGATGTTAAATATGGTGCAAGGCCTTTAAGAAGGACAATACAAAAATATATTGAAGACCAACTGGCGGAAGCATTCATAAGAGGTGTTTTTAAAGAGGGAAGCAGAATATGTGTTGATGTGGAGCAAGGTGAAATTAAACTTAAGGATTGCTAAGCATTTGGCATAAAATAAATATAAAAATATAAATAAAAAAGGACAGATTGGCAGTTGCCGGTTTGCTCTTTTTTTATTTATATGGGTTTAATGTCATTGTTTAGTTGGTATATGTAAATATTAACAGTTAATATTTTATATAAAATGCATGAATTTTTACTTAAACATAATATAAACTTAACAAAAGAAGTATATAATATAAACATAAGCTATAAACTAATATTAAATACGTTATTAATCTTACATTTAGAAGAAGATAAATGTAAAAGATTAATTGTATTTAATAAAAAAAGGAGGGCTTTTTATGGATAAGTTGAAGAAAGCTTTAACCGGTATTAAAATCAATTACGATATGATGAAGGAAAAAGACTATGAAGATACTGTATATAACGAAGAGGATTTAGAATTTATCGTAGACATACTGTCATTCGATTAATAAGGAAGGTAGCTGAATTATAAACTCCGTACCTGACCCAAGTTGACTGTAAACCTTTATGTTTCCGTTATACAGGTTTACAATATGCTTGACTATGGATAAACCAAGTCCTGTACCTCCCATATTTCTGGATCTGCCTTTATCAACTCTGTAAAACCTTTCAAAAATTCTGGGAATATGTTCTTCGGCAATTCCAATTCCGGTATCTTTGATTGAAAATGTAATTATGCCTTTTTCATCGGTTACTTTTACTGTCACGGTACCGTTATCTACATTATATTTAATTGCATTGTCGACTAGATTTATAAGCATCTGTTTAATTCTGTTTTTATTAGCTTTTATTGTAATGTTTTCATGGATTTCAAAGTTTAATCTTATACCCTTTTTTTGGGCGGCACCTTCCAATATATCATAAATCTCTTTAAGGGTATCGTTTATGTTATGGCATACAATATCAGAGTCATTTATTGTGTTCTCGATTTCTGAAAGCTGTAAAATATCATTTATAAGATTGAATAACCTTTCAGATTCAATATCGATTATATCAAGAAACTTGATGGCAACTGACTTATCGTCAATTGCACCGCTTTTTAATGTTTCGATGAATCCCCTTATTGATGTAAGAGGAGTTTTTAACTCATGAGTTACATTTGATACAAATTCTGTTCTAATTTGCTCGAGCTTTTTAATATTTGTTATATCAAGTATTGATGCTATGCCGCCTGAATTGAGCTGCTTAGGGTTGTTTGAATTTATTGGACTTGTGTATACTCTGTATATTTTGTCCGTTTGGGGATGCAAAATAACCTCGTTCAATAGAGGAATGTTTTTTTCGATACTTTCCTTAAGAAGGCTGCATATTTCATTATTGCCGATAAGATCCACTAAATTCATTCCGATAATACCGGGGCCGTTTTTGATTCCAAACGTCTGACAGGATACCGTATTTATAAGAACTATTCTGAAATTGTTATCTACAGCTACAACACCGCTGATCATACTGTTTATTATGGAATCTATCTTGATGTTTTTGTCGTTCATTTCAGCTAATGTGGATTCAAGCTTGTCAGCCATTATATTAAATGTTTTTGACAGCTCTTTTATTTCATCATCGCATTGTATATTCAATCTTCGTGACAGATTTCCTTCCGATACATCCCTTGTTACTTCTATAAGCTGGTTTACCGGTTTTATTATACTATTGGAGAAATAAAATGCCAAAATTGTTGTTAAAAGAATTCCTGCTAAAATTCCTATGCATGTGTACATCAGTATTATTTCGTCAATGGCCTTAAGCTGCAGCAAAGGTACCGAAACCCTTATGATTATTTCTTCAGAAGTCATGGGAATAGCTATATAGAGGAGGTTTATCTGCAAGTCTTGACTGAAGCGGATATCTTTGCCTATTTTTCCCTTTAATGCTTCCTGAAATTCTTTTCTGTTGCTGTGATTATCCATTGAAATATAATTGACATCCGAATCGCCTAGGACTTTGCCGTTTTTATCTATGAATGTTATTCTTAAGTAACCGCTGTTATCCTTGGATTTATTGGAATTATGCTCCGGATATAGTATATCTGCATACTGCCTGGAGATTTTATTATAATCTATATCAACTCCGAATTTTTTGTTTTCGGATAACTGGAATTGTATAAGTTTTGCAGTGCTAATAAGCTTTTCTTCCAATTCATATTTATAATATTTTTGGGAAATTTCGGATGTTAATAGACCTGTAATGATGACGCCTATAACAGTCAGTACTAAATAATACAGAAATATTTTCTTTTTCATTTGTCGGATACTCCTTTATCATTAAATCGATAACCAATGCCTCGAACGGTTTCAATATAGACAGGAGTGCTGTCATCATCTTCAATCTTCTGCCTGAGATACCGAATGTGTACATCAACTGTTCTGGTTTCGCCATAGTAATCAAACCCCCAAATTTTTTCCAATAATGTTTCGCGAGAAAGAACTTTTCCTTTGTTTGTAATTAAAAGCTTTAAAAGCTCAAACTCTTTAAGGGGAAGATCAAGTAATTTGCCGTTTTTGTAAACCTCACGCCTTGTACAATCAATTGATAAATTTCCAAATTGTATGATTTCAGTATTGGTTTCATTGGAAATATGAACTCTTCTAAATAATGCCTTTACTCTAGCTACCAACTCTCTAACGCTGAAGGGTTTGGTGATATAATCGTCTGCACCGAGCTCAAGGCCTAAAACCTTATCAAATTCGTCATTTTTTGCTGTAAGAATTATTACGGGGATTGCTTTTGTGCGGGGATTTTGTCGCAGCTGCCTGCAAACTTCCAGACCGTCAATCCCTGGAAGCATTATATCCAGTATAAACAAATCGGGAAGATTGGTTTTACACTCGTTTAAAAGCTGTTCTCCCGTATCGAATGTGATTATCTTATAGCCGTTAGCTTCCAAATTGTATTTTATTAGTTGTTGTATATTTGCTTCGTCTTCCACAGCAAAAATAAGTTCTTTAGTCATATTTGTACATGCCTCCGGTTAAATTGAATCAGTATGGGATCAATAAAAACTTATAAGTCTAATATATCAAATTGTAGGCAAACATTCAAATAAACTATTTGGAATATTTTACGCAAAAGTTTATGCGGCACATATTGCAGTTTGCAGTCATAATATAAATAAGGCAGCATCATTAGGATGTGAACATGAAATATGTACAGAGATTTGATTGAAGTGCCGTATAATAGAGATAAAGCGGTGGAATATGCTCATAAATGGGCATACGGTAGAAATCCGCGATACCTGGATTTTGAAAATTTGGGGGGAGATTGTACGAATTTTGCTTCCCAGGTTATATATAGCGGAAGCGGTATTATGAACTATACGCCGCTGTATGGATGGTATTACATAAACTCATATGATAGGTCACCTTCATGGACTGGGGTGGATTATTTGCATAACTTTCTTGTAAAGAGGAATGAAGGGGTGGGACCTTTTGCGGAGGAGGTCGACATGAAAGATGCAAGACCCGGTGATGTTGTACAGCTTTCGTTTTCAGACGGAAACACATTTAATCATTCACCTGTAATTGTGCAAATAAATAATCCTGTATCATACAATAATATACTGGTAGCAGCACATACTGATGATCAGGATTATTACCCTTTGACAGGATATGTGTGGAAAAAGATAAGGTTTATCCATATTTTAGGTGTTAAAAAATGGCAATGAAATACACTGAGGAAATCATGGCACAGCTAAACCTGCAGGTTGGCAGCTTTCATCGGTGATTTCACTTGCCAACTCAAGGTCAAGCAAAAGGACTGCTTTTTCTCCGATCTTTGCTACACCTGTAATGTACTTCTTGTTAAGTGCCTTAATGGTCTCAGGGGGGCTTTCGATATCTTTATCATCAATTCGTATAATTTCATTTACCACATCAATTATAAAACCTACTGCAAGACTTTCGGAGTTGAGCAAAACTATTTTTGTATGTTCGTCACTTTCTTTTGCAGCAAGGTTGAATTTTTTTCTCAAGTTTAAAATTGTGTATATTTTCCCTCTAAGGTTTATAAGACCCTGGACAAAACTTGGAGAATTGGGTATCTTAAATATCTCCATCGGAGTAATTATTTCCTTAACCTGTTCGATATTTATACCGAACATTTCATCATCTACTTTAAAAATCACTATTTGCTGGTTAGCCATATCATTACCTCCCGTAAAATGGCTTAGTCCTTATTAATATATATATCGGAAACTCACAATGAATTATTTATATATATTAAGCATCGGCTTTTGTAATTTTTTTGGAAAGCAAAAAACTTCACATCTTTGTGAAGTTTGATTTCTAAAGTATTTGTATTTAAATTTACAATTATGTTCTGTAGCTGCCGTTGATCTTAACATAATCATATGAGAAATCACAAGTCCAGATTCTATCTGAGAACTGCCCTTTTTTAAGATTTATATTAATCTTTATTTCTTTTTCCTTAAGTATTTTTTTGGCTGCATCTTCATCAAATTCCAATGCACAGCCATTTCGGCATACCATCAAGCCACCTATGGATATATCTACAAGATTGGGGTCGAAATCTGCACCTGAATAACCGACAGCTGTCAGTATTCTTCCCCAGTTGGCATCCTCTCCGAAAATCGCTGTTTTTACAAGAGGTGATTTGGCAACGGCACATACTGCACTATAAGCATCTTCTTCAGATAAGGCACCGTTTACAGATATCTCAACCAATTTTGTTGCACCTTCTCCATCCTTTGCAATTTCTTTTGAAAGGAATGTACAAACATATTCAACTCCCTTTTTAAATGTTTCAAAATCAACATTTTCCTTTACAATTCCCGAGTTATTGGCTTCACCGTTTGCTAAAGCTATAACCATGTCACAAACGCTTGTATCTCCATCAACAGATACTCTATTGAATGTTTTTTTGACTGCTTCCTTTAATGCTTTATCGAGGAGACCGCGGGATATATTGGCATCAGTGGTTATGACACCTATCATTGTAGCCATATTGGGATGAATCATTCCCGATCCTTTTGCCATGCCGCCTATTATTACCTTTGCATCCTGTATTTCAATCTCTACAGCTATTTCTTTTGGTCTTAAGTCTGTAGTCATTATTGCTTCTTCAGCATCGTGACCGCCGTCTTCCGAAAGCTTTTGAACTGCTAATCGGATACCTGCACGAACGGAGGGCATATTTAGGGGAACTCCTATTACACCAGTAGAACCTACAAGTATTTCTTCAGGTTCGCATTGTAGAAGGTTTGCAGTAAGTGTTGCCATTTCAACAGCATCCTTATATCCCTGCTCACCGATACATGCATTAGCATTACCGCTATTTATGACCACTGCTCTGGAGTAACCGCTTTTTATATGCTCCATTGTGACCTGAAGAGAATGTCCTTTTACTTTGTTTGTTGTAAAAACGCCTGCAGCAACTGCAGTATCTATTGAGGAAATAATTGCTATGTCTTTTTTGCCGTTCTTCTTTATACCACAAGATTCTCCGGCAGCTAAAAATCCTTTAGGGGAAGTAACCCCACCTTCAAAAATCGTATTCAATATGTTCACCTCAAGTTATATTTGTTTTGAATATTTAAATTATACAGTATGCACTATTTTTATTCAATAAAATTAAGGTTGTTTTTCAATAAAAATGCATAAAAATGGTAAAATAAAAAATATCCTCATTTGTGTATGAGGATATCATAATAAACGGCTTAGGAAATTCAATTCAAGGGGAATTGAGAATTGAAGCTTCCACCTGCCATTTCACTAAGGAGTCTTTTTATAATCGATGTAAGTATGTAATTATCTTCAATTAATCTATCAATGTCAATGTGTGATCTGGGAGATATTTCCCGGGAAAAAATGTTGTCATATGTCATAATATTATGACATGATTCCTGAGCTATATGGCGATATGAAGCCATAGGCACATTTGATTCGCTGCCGACTTTTATGGGCATGTTCTTGCATTTGCCTTTTGCCTTTTCCTTATTTGAAGAATACATGTCATTATTTTTTGCTTGTTCAAGCCATATCATGCTTATAATATATTCCGGATAGTTGTCGTCGGTCAAAGTAGGTAAATTATTGTCATATCCCCAATATTCGGTCTGTGTCAATTGCTGAAGTGCATTAGCTATTTCCTTGGCTTTACTTGTTTTTCTTATTGCCTTTACCGGTTCATCATTTTCCTTTATAAAAAGATTTTCTTTTATTACTTTTTCTATAAGAAGTGCTATTTCATCGTCAAATAACCTATACCGCATCCTATAATTTTGGAGTTTCAGACTGAAGGTTGAATTATTAACTCCTATCACTTTTGCTGCAAAGGATTTTTTTACATTTAATGTATCCAATACTGTTGTAAGAATATTTCTGTTCATATATAACCCCCCTTAAAACATTCTATTTATGAGTTTTGACATTTTAATCAAAGTAAAATAAAATATTTGTATGAATTTGTTGATTGCATCAATAAGATTAATTTTTATTCAATCTCCTCATTATATAAACTACTACTTTTTAAAAAGAAGTAAAATAGGAAAATGAGCATGAGGAAATTGCCGAGGTTTTTACCGAAGTTTTTGCCGAGGTTTTTACCGATGTTTTTTGGCTGAAGTTATTCGTTTTTTATTAATGTTTTATAGGTGGTATTCATGAATGTTTTTGGAAGGGTTCTCGCAGATATGATAGATGCACTGTTTTATAGCGGTGCCGAATTTACAAGAAAGCTTGTGATAAGTCAGGATACTCTGGATAATTGGAAAAAAGGGAAATATATGCCGAGCGATAATATCAATTCAAAAAGATGTACTATTAATGATATATCAAAGCATATAAACGATAGATATTGCAAGCTTTTAAATAACGGAACGATAAAATCCGACGTTATACTTGATATAATGATTAAATCGGGTTTGCCACAGCAGGCTAAGGATAGGCTATATCAATATGTGGGGAGTAATGACTTTCCCGGAAGAGTCATCTATGCAGCATATGAATATGAAAAGATAAGAAATGAGGATGATTTTACCGTTACAATGGAATTTGATGCCGGCATGTACCCTTACCTCGAAAGAAAATCAATGCATGGCAGCGAAACCAATGAAAATGATTATATCGAAAAAATAATAATTGACAAAAGAAACTTTATTATAGGCAGGAAAAATAAGGCTGCAGATTATGTATGTTGTAACAATTTTGTAAGTAAGAGCCATGCTGAGATCATATCCAGAGACGGCAGATATTTTGTTAAGGATCTGGGATCTACCAACGGTACTTTTGTAAATGGCAAAAGGATCGAAAAGCTTCTGGATATAGAAATTAAAAATAATGATAAAATTAAATTTGCCGACTGGGAATATACATTTAAAATACCTGAGGGTTAATTGTATATAAAGGTTTAATTCTGGCTATATGATATTTTCCATATTATATAGCCTTTTTTATCTGTAACAAAAATATTCCCTTGTTTGTCAACGGCAAAATCGCTGGCATCTTTGAATATTGCATAATAACCGGGATATACATTATTTGGGTCAATATCCCAATTATTGTATTTTGAGTTTTTGCTCGGCTGGCCTGCTATGGACTCAACATCCGATACATCTCCATTTTTGTCTAGAGAAATTCTTCTTATTATATTCTTATCGAGAACATAAAGGTTATTTCCTTCTGCCTTTATCCTCTCAGGAGAAAAAAATCTGCAGTTTATTCCGTCTATAAAATGCTTTTCTTTTTCGTTTCCGGCAAACAATATGAAATTTTGAGAATCTTTGTCCAATTTATATATGGAGCCGTTTTCTTTGGAACTGACAAACAAATTATCATTTCGGTCGAGTGCAATACTGTCTATGAAGCCCGGCAGTTCCTTGATTTTTTTATTCTCCATTGTTTTTGTATTCAAGTACACAATTGATGTGATCTCTTCATCAAAGCTTATGAATTCATGCTCAAGAAGATAAATATTATCCTCACTGTCAAATGTAAAATCCTCAATTACTTTTAATATGCCGCTTTTTTTATAAATAAAATCTGCTGCTCCGTTTTTAATTCTGCATATACCGTAAACCATTTCCTGTTTTTCATTCTCATATGGCTCAAATGAAAAATAGATGGTACCGTTTGATGATACTCTTGTAATTTCAGCATTAGTATTAAGCTCAATTGTTTTTACGTTGTTTTTATCAATAAGCCTGAGCTTCCCGTTATCGGTAATTGTAATGTTTCCGTCAGGTGTTAAAGATATACTGTTTGGATCGGATATAATTGCTTTTTTTAGAGCACCATCCGTTATATCACCGTTTATATCGGTATGATTTCCGTTGCCTGCAAAGGAAGAAACCTGATAGTTCTTTAAATATTTTAGGTTTATATCCACCTTATTGACTTCATCGACAGCACTATTGACAAGAACTTTCATTTTTAACATTTTATCCTCGTAAGAACCTTCTAAGTCGGCAGTTCCTTCACCTGCTGCATATACGCGATCGTTATTTACTACTGCAACATTTTGGTTCGAAGATTTCCATTTAATATCATTACCCCTGACTGGAGCTGTTGAACCGTCTGCATATGTCTTTTTAACCTTAATGGCTCTTTCCTGATTTGGGGAAAGTGCAAGAATTTCTGGAGAAAGATCCAATATTGCCGATTTCTCTTTTATAATGCCCGATAAACCTAGACAGACCATGGAAAGTGATATTATTGACATTAAAATGCTTAGAGATATGATTATTCTGTTTTTTATCTTGTGTTCCAAACTATAAATTTTTAAGAGTTTTATGTTGCATAAATCGTTTTTCAGCTCATCAATGCTCTGATACCTTTCATAAAGGTTTTTCTTTATGCATTTTAAAATTATGTAATCCATCTGGGGAGATATGTTTTTATTGTATTCTAAAAGGCTTGTTTCCTCAAATTTAGGAAGAACACCCGTCAGCAAATGATGGAGAGTTACTCCAAGGCTGTAGATGTCTGTTCTGTTATCTGTTGCACCTTCAGCAGTTAATTGTTCGGGCGCTGCATAATACGGGGTACCTGCAATTATTGTATCTTTTGTGTTTTGCCCTTTATACTCTCTGGCGATTCCAAAGTCTACAATAACCGCCTTATTATCTGTCGTAATTATTATATTATGGGGCTTCATATCCCGGTATATAATGGGATATGGCTTCATATTGTGCAGGTATGAAAGTGCATCACAAAGCTGCTTGGCCCATTCAATTACAGTTTCTTCATCAAAGCTTCCTTTTTCCTTGAGCAACTTATCAAGAGGCGTCCCTTCAATATAGCTTTCTACCAAGTAAAATCCGCTGTCATCCTCAATGACATCAACAATTTTAGGAAGACTGACATGATTAAGCTTCTTTAGTATGTCTATTTCCGCAAGGAGCTTGATCTTGGTGTTCTTTTTGTAAATGTACTTAACAGCCCATAAATTGCCAAGCTCAATATTCTTGCACAGATAGACTTTACCTGTTGCACCCTGACCGAGGAGTTTTTCAATTTTATATTTTCCCTTAAGTATTTCACCTGCTTCAATCATTGTAAATTCTCCTATTCATCTCCGGAATTGTCAATGTTCATAGTAAAATCATCATCGTCATCATCGAAAGTTGAGCTTTCTTCCTTTTTATCAGGTTCGGGTTTCTTTTTTGTGCTGGGGATATGTTTATAGGCAATGGCTTTATTGGATTTTATGTAGAAGTATACAAGTATTGCATTTAATATGAGTGTACCGATACCTATAGATATATATACATAGTGTATGCCCAAAACCAACACCTCCATTTACAAAAAAGATTATTTATATTGATTTAATTCTATCAATAAATATTAGTGTTTATCAATATATTAAACGGTTTATACAAACATCATATAAAACACATACAAAGAATTCTGTACTATACTAAGAGTAGTTAAAGATACATAATTAAAATAGAGCAGTTAAGCAACATAATTAACATACCTTGATAGAGTAAACTTTATTTTATTTATTACATAGGGGAGTAATTCGGATTAAATAATAACTATTAATTGATATTGCTCTAACTATTTGTGAAAACTCTCACTGGGCCCTGTCCCTTGTTAACTATTGTGGTATAAAAAATTTCTATTAGAGTATTTTGGGGATACTTTTAAAGAAAGATTAGATTATCACATATTATCACCCGGTGGGAGTTTGGCAAATAGTTGTACAATGCATTTTTAAAGCCTTTTAAACAAAAAGTAAAAAAGTGCCTTGACAGTATAGTTTGATTGTTATATCATTATTCAATAAAATAATGATATAAACAATGATTAAGAGGAGTAGTCGGTATAAGCCCTAAGAGAGGAAAGGTCAGCGGCTGAGAGCCTTACCGGGATATGATCGATGAAGGTAGCTTATGAGTTTGGTAATCGAAAGCGAGGTGTATCGTGAGTAGATTATTACGGTGGCGGACCGTTATTCCGCGAAAGTGCTCTTTAAGAGAATTATGGTGGTACCGCGGAAATATGCCTTTCGTCCATTGCTTGGATGAAGGGCTTTTGTTATTTTAAAACATTTTTATCATTAAATATTTTTATAGGGGATGATTGATTGAATTATATTGATATTACAGCATTTCTTTTTATTGTAATTGGGGCCATAACAGCATATGGTTCTAAACTTATTGTAAAGAAGTTTGAGCTTAACAGGAGAATGACTTGCGATTTTGAAAATGAAATGAGCAGTGAAAAACTGGAAGAATACCTGTTTAATAAAGCGGTTTTTAGGTGCAAGCTACTAGGGATGGTTATAGCATTGCCGGGATTTATAATGATTTTATTCTTAAGAGGATGAGTAAATCGGCGAAGATTGTTTTACAAAACAAATAAATATTAATATTAAAAATTAACTAAAGTTGATTCCACTGCAATAACTCCTGTTAAAAACAGGTAATATCGATCTTTGAAAACTTCGCAAAACTATTGAAACTACTGGACTTCAAGGCGTTTTTGCGATATACTGTATGTAGAAAAATACTACATAT
>Ga0208695_1000645_pt1 | contig 35522 bp, 33 predicted proteins | sample AD_UKC111_MetaG_FD_184449 | JGI IMG/M metagenome (GOLD analysis project Ga0208695, IMG submission 184449) | Active sludge microbial communities of municipal wastewater-treating anaerobic digesters from Hong Kong - AD_UKC111_MetaG (SPAdes)... | ecosystem: Engineered > Bioreactor > Anaerobic >...
GTGAAGCCGGATGATGTGCTTGATGTTTAGAAAAGAATGAAGTTTGAAGTGTTATGTTAACAATGAATTTTAATGGGTCGAACAGTGGCTTCGGTCACTGATTTAATACAATATTAATTGTACAAGGAGGTATAGAAAATGATTAATTTAAATGAAAGCACGTGCCCAACAAGAGAACAACGTGCTAATGGGATTAACTCGTATAATGGTAAGGCAAGCCAATTGGTTAAGGACGCAAAAGAAGGCAAATTGGTAAACAGAGAACGCATATTTCAACAAAATTCCGGCTGTATCCTGAATTTTTATTTAACAGTAAGAGTAGCTACTATAAGAGATGCTGTCATGATTGTTCATGCACCTGTAGGTTGTTCTGCTCCGGCTGCTTTATATCGAGAAGTATTCAGAAGAATTCCCGTATCCCAAGGCCGCCCTGAAAAACTGGATTTTCATTGGCTCACCACCAATATAACTGAAAAAGATGCCATATACGGTGCAGGCGACAAACTTAAACGAACAATTGAGGAAGCCCAAAGACGTTATAATCCTAAAGCCATATTTATACTTACCTCTTGCACATCAGGTATCATCGGTGAGGATATTGAGGGTATTGTAAGTGAAGTACAACCAAATATTGAAGCAACACTTGTTCCCATACATTGTGAAGGCATCCGGTCTAGAATAGTTCAAACAGGTTATGATGCTTTTTGGCACGGAATTTTAAAGTATTTGGTCAAGAAACCAAAAAAGAAACAGCACGATTTGGTAAATGTGGCAAGTATGCTGTCTTATACCTGGCAGGATAAAGTTGAAATTACAAGGCTTCTTAGTAAAATAGGACTTAGGGTTAATTTTATACCGGAATTTGCAACAGTAGAACAGTTTGAAACATTATCCGAGGCAGCTTTGACAGCTCCACTTTGCCCTACCTATACCGATTATCTTTCAAAAGGCTTGGAACAGGAGTATGGTGTACCTTATTTCCTCTACCCTTCACCTATTGGAATTGCCAATACTGATGAATGGCTGCGAACAATCGGAAGATATCTTGGTAAGGAGGAGGAGGTTGAAAAAGTTATTGCTGAAGAGCATAAGGAATGGCTTCCTAAACTGGAAAAAATACGTGAAGGTTTTGAAGCCCTTAAAAAAGATGGCAAGGAATATAGCGTCTTAGGTTCATTAGGTCAGGGCAGACTTCTCACTCAAACACCATTCTTCCATGAGCTTGGAATATCGACTCCCGTCACTATTTGTCAGGACTTTGACAATCTGATATTGGAAGAAGTTGAACAGCTCTTAGCTACTGTCGGTGATTTTGATATTGTCATTAATACATTCCAAGCTGCCGAAGTTGCACACACCGCCAGAAAATATAATCCTGACATGGTTTTATCCTGTCCTTTTATGGGAAGTGCATATAAAAGAGAAAAAGGACAGACAAGAATTCATGCTCTCAGAGGAGATGCCAGAGATTGGAGCACACAAGCCGGATATAAAGGGGCTATTGCCTGTGGCAATTTCCTGCTTCAAGCCACTAAAAACAGATCCTTCCAACAAACCATGCTGGCTAAAACACCCGATACATATCATAGTTGGTGGTATGAACAGCCTGATCCTCATTACTATCATAAAAAGGTGGAGGTGTAAGTTATGTCCCAGGTTGAAAATAAACTTTCTGAAACCGCTATAGATTTATATCCGGAGGTATCCGAATCACCAAGATATACCTGTGCTTTAGGAGGAGCATACGGAGCCACATTAGCTACCTATGGAAATGTACCCATCCTACACTCCGGAGCCGGATGCGGAATGGCAAATGCTCATGGTCTGACCTTTGCAAGCGGTCTAAATACCGGAGGAGCACAAGGAACCACAAGTACTCCGTGCTCATGCCTTGTTGAGGAACATGTAATTTTTGGAGGTGAACAAAAACTTAAGGATCTGGTAAAATCGTCAATTGAAATTATGAAAGGAGATTTGTTCACAGTGATTTCAGGCTGCGTTCCAGCTTTGATAGGTGACGATGTGGATGCTGTTATTCAGGAATTTCAAGACAGAGCAACTATCCTTCATGTTAATGCACCGGGTTTTTCAGGAACATCGTATAATGGATATGAAGCATATTTGGATGCAGTTATCGATCAACTGTTGACAGAGGTTCCTGTTGAAAAGAATCTGGTTAATATACTTGGAATTGTACCTAATCAACATGTATTCTGGAAAGGTGACCTTGAAAATATTAAAAATCTTTTAGAAAAAATAGGTATTAAAGTAAATACAATATTTTTGAATTTCAATGGTGTGGAATCTTTAAAAAAGATCCCTGCGGCAGAGCTGAATCTGGTGTTTTCCCCATGGGTAGGCATAAAGGCAGCAGAAAAATTAAAAGAAAAATTCGGAACCCCATATGAAATTATTTCACATGTTCCTGTCGGTCCAAAAGATTCCTCGGCACTATTGCGAAAAATCGGTGACGTCTTAGGACTATCAAAAGATTTGGTTCATGATGTTATAAATGAGGAAGAAAGAAAAGCATACCGATACACCGAATACTTGAGCGAAGCCTTTATGATAAGTGTGCCCCATGCTTATTACGGAGTAGTTGCAGACAGCAGAACAGCTATTGAATTAGTAAGGTATGGTTCAAATGAATTAGGTTGGAATCCTGAAATTGTTATCGTAACCGATAATCCGCCGGAGGAATACCGAGAGGCAATTATTAAGGGGTTAACTGAAAATCTTGAAGGGGTGGTTAATCCTAAGGTAATTTTTGAAATAGATTCTCATAAAATTCGTCAGGAACTAAATAAGCATACTCTCCAAGTTTTGTTGGCCAGTTCATTGGAAAAGTATATTGCTCATGATGAACTTGATGCCATACATCTAAGTATTGCATATCCTGTTTACGACAAGGTTATAGTAGACAAATCTTATGCAGGATATAGAGGCGGAATTGCATTATTTGAAGATTTATCCGCAACCTTTGCAGGCCCTCTATAAAAATAATGGGGCTGTTGCAATGGTAAGTATAACTTGTTGTGCAACGCCCCATTTCTACCATTATAAAAGAATTCTGTTACCATTCAAAACTTATACTTTATTTCCTACAGGAAATTCATTAATAACCCCCAAAATAAAACTTATCAATAAAGACAAGTCCGTAGAATTTATTGTAACCGCAGCTATCCTAAAGTGATAGTGCATTGTCATAAATCAAAGCCTTTTCATCCTTATTCATAATCTTTTCAATTACATATGCAATTATTATAATACCCGGAATATCGATTAAAAACCGTGTCAACATAAATTTCCAACCCAGTGATGAAGCTTCAAACAATAACAAAGGTATTTTTGTTGTTGACCAGGCTCCTATAAAAATAAGTATATTTGAAAATTTGGTACCTTTTTTAAGCAACACACCGGCTACCGGAAAGCACCATACAATGGTCATATTTGTTTTAATTTTATCTTTTATAAAAGACAAAATCAGCAATAAAAATGCAGCTAAATACAATATTTTGGTGAACATTACTTTCCTCCAATAACCCTAATAGAGGTCCTGTTATATGAACAGCACCTCCAATTATAAGGCTTTGATAAGCGGGACATATCTATATCTCGTATTCCGGTGCCTGCTTGGCACTTGCAAGATGCAGTTTTTCAAGTATTTTGCTTCGAAGCACTGAAAACTCTACATCCGCTCTGTTTCTCGGCCTTGGCAGTTTGACATCAAGAATTTCACTGATTTTGCCGGGACGAGGAGTCATTATAACAATACGGTCACTTAAATAAATGGCTTCGTCCACATCATGAGTCACCAGAATCATCGTTGTCTTATACTCTTTCCAGAGCTCAAGCAGTTTATCCTGCAAATCGGCTCGAGTAAATGAATCGAGGGCACCCATAGGTTCGTCTAAAAGCAGTGCAGTAGGCCGATTGATAAGTGCACGTGCAATAGCCACACGCTGAGCCATACCTCCGGAGATTTGATGAGGGTATGCCTTTTCAAAGCCCTTAAGTCCAATGAGCTCAATATACTGAGCAACATCCGCCTTCTGCTTTTTATAAACCCCTCTGGCCTTTAATCCCGACGCAATGTTTTTTTCCACCGTAAGCCATGGAAACAGGCTTCCCTGTTGAAACACATAGCCCCGTTCCGGATCGGGATTTTTTATCTCATGACCATCTATGGTAAGACTTCCCATGTTTGGTGCATCCAACCCTGCCAACAGCCTAAGCAGTGTTGTTTTACCACACCCCGACGAACCGATAATACTTACAAACTCACCTTTTTGTATGGAAAGACTTACATCATTCAGTGCTTCTACTTTATTATCATTGGTATCGATATAAGTACGAAACACATTTTTGATTTCAATCAAAGCAGGCTCACTCATTTCACAATCCCCCTTTGCCATCTTAACATCCAGCTTTGTATCATACCTATCCCACGCATAATAAGTGAAAACAAGATGGCCATAATAATAATGGCAGCAAACACCTTATAATAAGCCGACCAAACCCTGGAAGCATTGATATAATAACCGAGACCGCCGGGCTGACCCATCATCTCTGAAATAACAAGCGTGGTAAACGCAAATGCATTTGCCGTTGAAATACCGGTGAAGATCTGGGGGAGAGCATTGGGAATGGCTACCCTGAAAACAAGGTATGGAGTTCGTGCTCCCAATGTTTTGGCAACCTCATAATATACCTTCTGGGTGCTTGAAATTCCCTGTGCCGTTAAATAAGCGACCGGAAACCATGCACATATGACTATCAAAAAAACTGCAGCTAAAAACGGAGTAGGAAACAGAGTCAGTGCAAAAGGCATCCAAGCTACCGCCGGAATTACTCCGGTAATTTTCAAAACAGGAGATACCCAATAATACACTTTTGGAAACCATCCAATCAAAACACCTGTAACAATTCCAAGTACAACGCCTGAAACAAAACCGGCAGTGAAAAGACGCAGAGAGTATAATATGTTTTCGAATATATAGCCACCTTCCATCAGGGGGGCTTCCAGTATCCTGGAAGGCCCCGGGAAGAAAGGCTGAGGAAGAATTAATGTTTTTGTACCTAGTATATCCCATACCGCAAGTGCAATGCCGCATGCAAACCTGAAGGGTGCACGTTTTACAAATTTTTTGCGACGATCGTTATCGAACCAGGAATAAACTCCGACCCCTGCATATATTAGAATGATTAGCCAAAGGACTATGCTGTATGCCTCAGTAATATTCAATTTTGCAGGAAATAGTCCGAGAAAATTTACATCATATTTTTTAATTTTAACATCAGCTATTTGCGGGAAAAAATGGTTTACAAATATGGCAGCAATCAATCCGGCAATGGTAAAAAGAGCATACAATATGAATTGCTTATCTGATATAATGTTTTTGCCTAAATGATGCTTGGCTTTTTCCTTTGGCAGAATTTGCCCGACAACTGTTGATAATTTAATGTCCACCGAACACCCCTCCTAATATAGTTCTATTTTCCAGAACCAACTGCTGATTTAACATCATAGTATATTTGATCCGCAAATGCAGAAGGATCATCTGTCTTAAGATAGCCTATACCTTTAAGTTCATTTACAAAATAGAGCACATCTTCTTTCACGTGATTGCCTGCAGCCTGCTGTTCAGCTGATGGATACTGGTAACTCTTGACAAGCTGTAATGCAAGCTCTTTATCCTCAATGGCTGAATACTTTTTGTCGGCTATGATATTGACTGCTTCCTCAGGATTTGCTGCAATCCATGCCTGTGCCTTGTTGTATGCTCTTAGAATTGCCGCTACCTTTTCGGGATCATCCTTTAATACCTTCTCGGAAGCGTATAAGAAGCAGCAGTATTTACCGGCAAAGGTAGGGTCAGTGGACAGGTCAAAAATCACCCTAAATTCTCCGCTTTTTTCAGCAACAGAGCCAAATGGATCCCATAAAGCTGCAACATCAACATCACCGCTCTTTACAGCTTCAATTTCCAAGTTTCCGTCGGTAAAAGGAACAAAAGTGACTTCCTTGTCTTCCTGTTTTGCTGAAATACCTGCTTTTTCAAGCCATACACTTGCTACCTGATGAGGTGTTCCTCCAATTTCGTCAACTGCAATCCTCTTTCCTTTTAAATCGTTAACACCATTTATCGGAGAATCCTTCTTTACAATAAACTTAATGCATCCATAATGCAGGCCGTCTACTACTTTTACCTTTACACCCTCTTCTATTGAAGGGAAAAACTGAAAATCACCGTTTACAATGGGAATATTTCCGTTGTTCAGTCCGATTTTTCTTGTTTCGGCATCTGCTGAAATTAAGTTTACATCAAAGCCTTCTTCTTTAAAGAAACCCTTTTCATAGGCAATATAAATGGGTGCTCCGCATAAAGCTCCATCTTTGCCCGGAATGTCAATCTTGCCGTATTTATATGTATCCTTACCTCCGTCGGAAGAGTCATTTCCTTCCGAGCCATTGTTTGTACCGCATGCTGTCAATGCAATTGTCAGCGAAAAGATAATTAAAACTGCCCATAAAACTTTTTTTATTGCTTTCTTTTTCATGATAATACACTCCTTTTAATAAAATGTTGAATTTCAAAATATATGTAAATTATATATTTTCTGTAATTATTGTTTTTTGATTTATTGAGTTCTATTAAGTTTATTGAAATTTTATTTGCTTATTGAGTTTTATTGCTTTATTGAATTACAATGCTTTCCTCTTCATACAATTTGCCTTCTTTCATATGAAGCACCCTTTTACAGTAACTAGAAACCTCCAGTTCATGCGTCACTACCAAAACGGAAGAACCTTCATCGGCCAAGGATTGGAACAACTCCATAATCTCTCTTGTAGTCTGCAAATCAAGACTGCCGGTTGGCTCGTCAGCAATGAGAATATCCGGGGAATTTATGAGTGCACGAGCAATATCAACTCTTTTAATTTCACCACCCGAAAGCTGTGAAGGGAAACTAAATGCCAGATGTGAAATACCAACCTTCTCAAGCAATGAAAACGCTTTATCGGTAGGGTCGCCGCTTCTTTTGCTTAAAAAATACGGCAGCCTCACATTGTCTATCACACTGAAATTCGGCAGTATACTTTGGCCCTGTGGAATATATCCTATCCTTGCATTTCGGATATATGAGCCCTCAGTATCACTACAATCCCATGCATCTTTCCCCTCTAGTAAGACACTCCCCTCCGAAGGCTTTATAAGACCTGCAATCATATTCAGCAAAGTGCTTTTACCGCTTCCCGATCTGCCTACAATACTGACCAATTCATTACGGTCCATGGAGAAGTTGGCTTGATCAACTGCCTTAAAAGATGTTGAGCCTCTTTTATATACTTTGGTTAAGTTTTTTACCTCCAGCAGCATACTCATTCCCCCTCTCTCATGGTTATATGAATCTCATTTCTGTCTATCCTGTATGCCGAAAACGAAGAAGCAACCGGTCCTATACCAAATGAAATAAGAAAGCTTGCTGCCGCTATTGCGGCAATTGTTTCAAGCTGTGGAAGCACATAGGGCGTTCCTAACAACATTCCGATATATGTGCTGTAGAGAAATATCACAGTACCTGCAATGAGAATTCCTGCAATTCCTCCCGCTGCACCGATTATGGCAGCTTCGCCGAAAATAAGCTGCAAAAGCTTTTTTCTAGTTGCACCCAAAACCCTCAATACAGCAATTTCTTTTTTTCTCTCATGAATGGAAAATGTAAAAACAACAGTCAATAAAATCAATGCCAACAACCAAAGCATTACTGAAAAAATCCTGATATATATGATATATTTGCTTATACTTTGAGACACAGAACTCGTTATATTTTGGGGTATCACCAAATCGGCTTTAATCCCCTCCCGTTCCAAACGATCAATTATTCTATCGCCTAAGTCTTCGGGGTCAACACCATTTTCGGCTTTTACCATAATTGCAGATATCTGGTCTGAGCCTTCAATTTTAAATCTGACTCCTATCTGCCTTGCACTGTCGAGAAGCTTTTTGGCGGTGTCAAAATTCATAAAAACAGAAGTGTCAAACCCCATTCCCGTCTCCTCAAGCTTTGTAACAACCTGATACTTATGACCGAAAAATTTCAGTATCCCTCCTGCTGCTGCATCAATCCGGCTGCCTACCACCAATTGTCCATCCTTCAACTTGCCATTTATTTGGCTGGATATCCATGGAGCTACTACAAAGTCAGTCGTGGGATCATATCCTATCAACTGAATGGGAAATGAGCAACAGCCCACCGAAAGGGATGAAATGAAAAATTGGGAAGATAATTTTGAAATTCCTTTAACACCCGATACAATATCCTCTGTTTTCTTATTGAAATAAAATGCACCGGGTTCACCTCTTAACAAAACACCCTCGATATCGGTTTTATTTCCATCAGGAACTATCATCAGATCTGCTCCTAACCGCTCTTCCACACTGTTCATGCCGTTTTTCAGGCTGTATATAAGAATTTGTGCTGAAAATACGGTAAAAGACAGAACGGCTACAAGAGAGCAAAGACAAATTGTTCTAAATATTCTGCTTTTCAAGTTCTGTAATGCGATTGCTGCAGTTCCAAGTTTTCGAAGCTTCATACCTGCACCTCTGTTTTCTTTCCCAAGTTAAACAGGTAAAGCACATTCCCAAAAGCCAGCAATGTGAGTAAAATGCTTAATGTTATAATTGACGGTGCCGCTACCGCATGGCATTTCATGGTCGGCATACTGCAGACTCCGATAAGCCAGGTAGGAATCAATGCAGATATTATTCCGGCAAATATAAGTGCCAAATTTAAGCCCAATCTTACTTTTGTTGACGATACGACTATATTCAGGATGCCAAGTATAATAATCAATATACCTATTCCCAACTCGGCTCTTCCCGTCCAGTAACATTTCATATTGCCTCCGCATACTTCGAATATGCACCATGGTCCTATTGCCAGAATAAGACCAAGTATTGCAATAAGTGTTCCTGTAATAATTCTGTTTTTCACAATATGTACCCCCTTCATAAAAACAAACATAGAAAAACCAGCTGTTTTGTTTGATATATAAAAAAAATCAAGCTGGCATTTGCGGTTTTAACCGCTAATACTTGCTTGATCTCTGATTCTTCAGTCAATCAATAATTCTTAGTATTCATATATGTTTAAATGGTTTCTTTATGATAATTTACCATTAACCAATCCATTTGTCAATCCCTTTTTAAAAAAAATTAACCGTGCATGAGTATTTTCCCTTATGCAAGGCTTCAATCTCTAAACTAATATATAAAATCTAAATATATAATCTTAATATATAATCCTAATATATAATCCCAATATATAATCCTAATATAAACTGTAATACCCCCTCTATCTGGGAGTGAATAAATCCTCTATCAAAGTGATGCTGCCTCTATAACCTGCATACGCTCTATTCATGACAAGTCTATCCGTTACAGGAAAACTCACGCTCTGAAAAGGCACTGAAAGCTCCTGTGCGACTTCCCTGTCAAGTGAACTTCCAAGAATATATGTTGGCTTTGCTTTAATAACCTCATTTTTGATTTCCCATTGATCTTTTGTAAATACAATCTTTGGAGGGACAACACATTCCAAACCACTAAGTATTTCAACTATTTCATTTCTAGCTTTATCATCCGGGCTGTCGGTAATAACCACGAGAACAGGAATCTGCCCAAAATCCTCCGCCAAAAACTTTGTAAGCCCTAATACATTATTGCTGTCACCAATTATGGCAAAATTATACCTAACATATATCTCTGTAAGTCTTTCGAAATAATGATACACATAATCCGACTCTTCATGTATCACTTCCCTTACCAGATTACTGTCAATCTCTAGAAAATCGCCTACCTTTTGAAGAAAATCGGAAGTTGCGGTAGGACCTATTGGAAGCCCCGGAAATCTCAGATAAGGTACATCAAAAGCTTCCTCATAAATATCCGCTGCCTTCTTTGCAAGCCATGGCGATAATATAATATTTAAAGCTGCCTTTGATGAGCTTTGTATTGTATTAAGTCCCTGCTTGTCGCTTAAGAATGTGTTTACCTTAAGCCCCAGCTTTTTTAAAAGCCTCGATATTTCTTCAATATTTCCTTGCCAATTTATATCCTGATAAGGAACAATGCCAAAAAGATTTACCAATTGGGGGTCCTTTTCATAAGGCTTTACCACTTGCTTTGCCAAAGCTTCAAGCACCAATTCATATCCATAATAGCTATTACCCTTAAAGCCTGCAGTTTCCGCATATCCTACGGGTATTCCCTTTTGTCTGTATTCTTCAACTATTGCTTCAACATTGTCTCCTATAATATCGGATGTACAGCCTGTAAGTACAAAATAGAAATCGCCTTCCATTATTTCAGTGGTGCTTTGTATCAATTCCCTAAGTCGTGCTTCTCCGCCAAAAATAACCTCTTTTTCATACATATTGGTACTGGGAATTCCGTTTCCGCCGATATAACCCACTCCCTGATACCCTGCTGTAGAGCTCTGTCCCATGGTGACCTGAGGACCGCAGCCTGGGCCTGCATGAAGTATGGGTATTGTTCTGTAAAAGTTTCTAACAGTTGCCAATGCCCCGCCTAAAGTACATGAATATCTTGGACTTTCGACTATTTTTCCCATCATACCACCTCTTCCAATTTGAGATACTTAAAGGGATTTTCATCAAACCATTCTTGCTTGTAAGGAAGCTTTCTCCACTTTGCCAGCTTCTCACCAAAGCTTGGATTTTTTACCGCATCCGCCAGCTTCCTTCCGACCACCAAAGCCCCCTCATAGCCCAGGCTGTTTCTGAGCTGATCCAAAACACTGGCAGAAGTAATGCCCTGTTTTGCAATCCAGGTACCCACACCTATAAAAAGGTCGGGTTTAAGCCTTTGTATGAGGTTTGCCTGCTCAAAAGGCTGCATATTAGCCACACTTACATTAAAGCTTCCATAGCTTTCTACCAATCTTTTTATTTCTTCTCCGACCAACTCATCAAAATGATAAAGATGCAGCCCTACCAGCTCAATTCCCAACTCTTGAGCCAAAGTCCCGGCAGTTGTAGCTCTGGCAGGTCCACCGCTTATAAAAGCCCTTTTGCCCTTTAGTTGACTTTTCAGATAATCAATTTCAGGCTTAATCCTTTCATGCTCTTTCTTTATAAGCTCTTTTGCCTCTTTTGTCTTTCCGACAAGTCCTGCAACCTCTAAAAGCCATTTATCGGTACTTTCAATACCTAGAGGCATTACCTCCCTGGTGTATGGAATACCATACTTCTTTTCGAGTACATCCATAAAGTACTCTCCATGAACATGGCATACTGTGGTTGTGGCTGCTGCCGAAGTTATTCTTTCAATGTCTTCAAGCCCTGCATATGCAGGAACAAAATTTGCCTTGATGCCAATTGCCGACAAAAGCCTTTCAAGCTCAATATGGTCTTTCTTATTTATGCTGAAGGGGCTTAAAACATTTACCAGATTTGGGTCCTTTGGCTTTGGTTCTTCGTCCAATATATGATTTAAAATAGCGTTATAGCAAGCATCATAGCCGGTAGCAGTTATCTTGGTTTTAAAGCCTTCACAATTTACCGGCAGCACTTTAGCATCTACCTCTTTTGAAACATTTGCAATAACTCCCTCTACGTCATCACCTATAATCCCCGATGCACAGGAGGTCAACACAAATATAATCTTGGGCTTGTGGCGTTTTTCTATTTCAAGAATAGCTTCCCTAAGCTTTTCTTCTCCCCCATGAATTACATCGCTTTCATCAAGATCAGTTGCAACCCATTTTGCATTTATGGGATTTTTAACCCCTCTCAATATCTGGCCTCTTCTAAATGCAGAATTCATAAACGATGCACACCCGGTGCATCCTACCGGTGCATGGATCAGCATAACAGCATCTTTTACGGTAATAAGCGTTAGAATACTTGTCATCTGCTGGCACTGAAACGCTTGTGTAAATGATCTGTCAGCATTTTTTAGACATTTCTCCTTAAATTTTCCAAGTATCTCAGTGCTTACACCGCCGTATGCAATAATGCTGTTAAGCCGTTCTTCCCTATTTTCAACTAAAACATTTACAGACATGCCTCACCCCTCCAATCAATAATATTGTATAACCTCCGATATTGCATAACATCCGCTCGGAATACATCATTTCATCAAAAATCTATTGAAAATCATCAAGCACCACCGAATATACATCCTCTGTCAAATGCAAACCGCCATCATAACCGACATATGACTTGCTTAATACCATATGATCGCTTACAGGCGTAGCAACCGACAACTGGTATGCTTTAAGCTCTTTTGCCACCACTCTGTCCCAGACACTGCCAAGTATTAAAGGTCTGCTTCTGAATTTGATTTTTTTAAGCTCATCCTCAACAAAACCACCGTCATTTGAGAATACAACTTCCGCAACAATATTATCAGTAAATTTTTCAAATTCTGCTGCCACAATGTTTTGGTACTCTATTGGTGTATTGTCTGTAATGAACTGTTTTTCCGGGATCAGTCCCAAATCATTTGTTAAGAATCTGGAAATACCCAAGGCATAGAGGCTGTCGGCAATTGTCACAAATCTTCTTGGCAAAAGCCTTGTTTCCAGTATGTTATCTGCCGCTCTTTCAAGATAATAATAATATCTGTCCTCCTGTTTTTGGATCACCTGTTCAACTACTGAAGAGGATATACCTGCAAACTCTGCGACTGCCCTAAGAAAATTGGTTGTCTCGGTTGGCCCTATGGGTAAAGCGGGATAATGCAAGTAAGGAGTATCAAACTTCTCTTTAAGTTTTATTACATTTTTAAGCCCAACCCATGGTGATATAAGCAAATTGAACTGGGCCTTAGGCACATTATTCAATGCTTCAACCCCACCTTCAGGACCGAAAATCACATTGGGCTTAAGCCCGATGGATGAAATAAGCCCTTTTAGCTGCTCTATATCACCGGACCAGAATGTGTTTTGATAAGGAATAACGGACCATATATTTACAAGCCCCGCTTCAACTTCATTTGCCGGCTTCAAATATTGATCGATTATTGCATCTATAAGCATTTCATGCCCCTCAAGATTGCTGCCTTTAAAACCGCCGGTCTCAACATATACAATAGGCTTTCCCTGCTTTTGAAACTTCCTTGTCACTTCACCCACATCATCTCCTACAATGTCGGATGTACATCCCGTCATTACCACAAACAAATCACCGTCAATAACATTAAATGTGTTGCTTATAACCTCTCTCAAACGGTCGGTTCCGCCAAACACAACCTCCTGCTCCGAAGCATTTGTGCATGGAATAGCATGCCCACCTACATATCCCGAGCCCTGGCAGCCGTTTTGCAATCCCAAAGTAGTCCAAAGCTTAGCTCCGCAGCCCGGTCCTGCATGCATTATGGGAACCGCCCTCTTTATAGCCAGTACAGACTCAAATGCACCTAATGTACATACATGTCTTATTTGCTCAACTACTTGCGGCATTTTTATTCAACTCCTCATCCATTAAAAATTCAAAAGGCTCCTGCTCAAACCACCAGTCTGTATACGGAAGCTTAATCCTTTTGGAAAGATTGCGGGCAAGACTGTTATTGGTCAATGCATCGATAATCCTATATCCGAAATCAATAGTTCCCTTATATCCAAATGCACTGTATTCGTCACTTATCATAATGGTTGGAATCCCCATTTTTGTAGCCCAAACGGACAATCCGGGATGTCTTCCTATATATATGTCAGGTTTTAGCTTGTTTAGCAAATTTAGAACCTCATGATTTTGTTGGTCACTGACACTTACGGGTATATCCCTTTCTTTTTTTGCAAGCTCCATCGTACAATGAGGTAAACCGCCATGGTCATGCTTTGAGTCAAAATGCCATGCCAATCCCCATACGACCTCCATGCCAAAATCTTCCAAAAGCCTGATATAATTATGGGAAAAGCTTGGTCCCATACCCACAACAACTCTCTTTCCCTTAAGCTTTGACTTTATTTCATCAAGCTCAGGCTCTGTCAGTATCTTCTGCTCAGCTATATATTCCTCTACCTCTTTTTCCTTCCCTAAAACCTTTCCAAGACTCCTGAGCCAATTATCAATACCGGAAATTCCATGAGGTTGTAGAGCTGTTACATACGGTACTCCGAATTTTTGCTCCAAGCCATTACCCATATATCCCCCTAAAGTTCCGCAAATGCTGATTGTTGCTCCTGCTTCCGACATTCTTGAAATCTGATCGATTGTACTATAAGGAATACCGAATTGAGGTACAAGACCAAGTTTCTCAAAAATTTCCTTCACATACTCTCTTGCACTGGCAGTAAAATTAATTACATTTACCAATTCCGGGCGTTTTTTCTCCGGTGGTTTGACAATTCGGGTAAGCAGTGCATGAAATGCTGCATCAAAACCGGTTGCCCAGATTTGGGATCTAAATCCCTCACAAAATACCGGTACAACAGGTATTCCCAAATCCTCTTCCTCTTCTTTTAAGATACTTTCCACATCATCACCTATAATCCCTGATGCACATGATGTGGTAACAAAAATGGCTTTAGGATTAAATCTCCTGTAAGCTTCGCGAATACCTTCCCTAAGAAGCTTACCACCTCCAAATACTGTTGCACCCTCCGTCATGTTTGTATTTATAATCCTGACATTTCTTTTTTCCCAATTCCTTATATTCTGTCCCCACTTAAATCCGCTATTGGCACCGGCAACATCGGCAGCACAACCGATAGGTGCATGATTGACTATTGCAGCATCAAGTATTGTGGACAAATGCCCCTGAGCACAGCCCGAGCTGCAATTTATAGCCTGACTGAATCCTCTCTGGGCATTTTTCAAACATCCAGATTGTGCTTTATTAGCCAGGTCTTTCACAGTTCCCTGGTATCCGACAACTGACCTTAGTCTTTTTTCCCGTATTACTGCTTCAGAACGTCTTAAATTAATAGCCATATCCTATTCCTCCTTTATAACTCCTATAACTCCATTTTCACTATATATCCAGTATTCCGTGTTCCATCAGAATCTCTTCAAGTCTCTCCTGTCTCATTGGTTTTGGAATAACAAACATGTCATTTTCATCAACTGCAGTTGCCAATCCTCTGTAAACATCTGCCTGAGCATGGGAAGGATCGAAATCAATAACTGTTTTTTTGTTTATTTCAGCTCTTTGAACTACATTATCCCTCGGGACAAAATATATTAACTGGCTTCCAAGCTCCTTTGCAAATGCCTCTAGAAGTTCCTTTTCTCCATCTACCTTCCTGCTGTTGCAAATTATGCCTCCTAATCTTGTTCCACCCGAAATGGCATATTTCTGAATGCCCTTGCAAATGTTATTTGCCGCATACAATGCCATCATTTCGCCACTGGCAACTATGTAAATTTCCTGAGCTTTGCCTTCCCTTATAGGCATCGCAAAACCACCGCAAACGACATCACCCAATACATCATAAAAAACATAATCCAGATCTTCCGTATATGCTCCCAGTTCTTCCAACATATTAATGGAAGTAATAATTCCCCTTCCGGCACATCCAACACCGGGCTCAGGTCCACCTGATTCCACACACCTTATTCCAAAAACACCCGTCTTTAATATGTTTTCAAGATCAACTTCCTCTCCTTCTTCTCTTATGGTGTCTAAAACGCTTCTTTGAGCCAATCCCCCCAATATAAGTCTTGTTGAATCCGCTTTTGGATCACATCCAACTATCATTACTTTTTTGCCTTTTTCTCCTAATCCTACTGTTAAATTTTGAGTAGTAGTGGATTTCCCAATTCCACCTTTTCCATAAATAGCCACCTGTCTCATATTCATACAACCTCAATTCTTGATAAAATTAAAAGGAGACAAAATTTTTCATCATCTAATGAAAAACTCTGTCTCCATTTATTGGTCAACATAACTTATTAATTCGGAAACCAGTATAAATATTATACTTAGTATTCCTATCATTTTAAATTGTTTTATTATAATTATACCATCAATTGTTATAAAGTCAATAGGAATTATATATTCTATATTTTTACAATCTAATTACCATATTTTTCAAATTCATGTGTTATTATATCCGACGCCTTGAATTTTCCTGCAGGTATGGCCTTATTCTTTTCAAGCTGCTTAAGCCACGGTTCAATTTCGCTTTCAATGATGGTAGCATCTTCAGCATAATAATGATTTCCCGTTACCGGTACCCCAATGGCTTCCTCCGTCCATTTTGCGGTTTCCTCAGGATGCTCGTTGCACCATCTTTGTCCCTTTTTGATAGCTCTTATAAAACGTGCAACAGTGTCGGGATTTTTTTCTATATAATCTTTAGTGAAGTAATAATAACCTACACCTGCCGATGCTCCTAAGTCCGTATCTCTAGTATCGGATATCTTTCTCATTCCCGCATCTTCCATACCCTTGTAAAAAGGCGGATGAACCGGGCCAATATCCGTCAAGCCTTGTTTCAACGCCTGTATGGCTTGTATATCAGGCATTGTAACCCATTCTATCTTGTCTATGGGTATTCCATACTTTTCAAATAATGTGTTTGTTAAAAAATCTGTACAAATATTTGTTGTTATTGTAGAAATTTTTAATTTCCCGGGAATATTTTTGAGGTCTTTAATGGATTTTACATCCGGGTATTTCTTAGGATTTATATACCACCACATATGTAAGAATTTCTCATCCACTTCAGGTCCGGGATCTATTCCCCCTCTTACAACTCCTACCAAATTAGCTCCTCCATTGTTTGCAATAAGCATGGTATTAGGATGTGCAGATGATACATCGTTATCTCCGTTAATTATGGAAGGAATCTGCTGGTTTGCCTGAATCTCGCCTGTAAATACAAGCTTTATTCCCTCCTCCCTGAAGTATCCCAGCTTGTCGGTTATTAGCCATGGTGCCAATGAGCAGTCCTTTCTAGTCCAAGTCCTAACCTCTATCAAATTTTCGTCATCTTCGCTGTTAGAAGCAGCCTGTACTCCTGCTCCCGGCTTTACCTGTGACGGTGTGGAGTCTAAAGTCCTGCCTTTATATGCACCATAAGAAATCCCTGCAAATACAAGTAGCCCTATCAAACTCAAAATAATCGGCTTAAGTTTTTTTGCAATGCCTTTCATTTCTATTTCTCCTTTCATAATTATTTTTCATATATTGGATTCTATTTTATCTTCCATTCAGCTCAGGGATCAGTGGTTCAAATACCTTCTTTAGAAATTCCTTTTGAGACATCCCTGATTTAAGAATGTTTTGACTTCTTTGAACATCAGCATATATTTCAATATGATCCCTTGCATATTTTACTCCCGGCATCCACATAAAAAATGCTGTTTTATCTGCAATTGATTCATAATTATCATTTACATAACCTTTATCAATCAAAATACTATAAGCTTCATTCTGGTTTTCATTCACCCATTGAGCTGCCTTGAGCCATGCTATGGAAGCATTAAATGCAACCTTTCGGTTTTCATCTATAAAACTCCCCTCAAAACCTATAAAGCTTTCATAAAAATGTTTATAGGATTTACCCTTTTCGTTTTTGATAGAACTGCTGAATAGCACTTTCTCACCTGAGCTTAAAGTCCTTTTCGAAGGATCGGGATGTTCAAGTATGCTTATGGCGTCAATCCCATTCTTCTGTAAAAGCTTTCTTAAGCTTTCTTCATCACCTTCTACCCATTTTACCCTTTGATCAATTTTTAGATCTCTTAGCAAGTCAGCAGTTACCACCATCGAACTGTTCCCAATATTTGTAACTCCAATTGTTTTGTCCTTTAAATCAATTATAGAGTTTATACCTGAATTCTCTTTTACAATTATCTGTGTACACCCGCTGTGAAGCCCTGCAACAAGCTTTATATTACTTCCGCTGTCAACAGCCTCAAATGCTCTATAATCAAAAGTTGCACCATGAATGCCGCCATTTTCAATTGCTGCTTTTATACCTTCAAAATCCTGCCTTACAAGCTCCACATCAACTCCTTCCTTTTTAAAAAATCCCTTTTCATAAGCTATTATTACCGGTGCTTCTTCCACCTCCCCCTGATATGCCATTCTTACCACAATATTGCTCTGTTCACGGCTGCATCCCCAAAGCAAAATCATTGTTAAAGCTGTCAGAATCAGAGATGTAAGCTTCTTTTTATAAAAGAATTTATTATAAAAGAACATATTTTCCACCTCAAATTTCGCTGTTTAAGTAATCTGCCTTTATTCTGCCTGTAAATCTTTTTTCCAAAATCTGCATAAACCCATCTATAAAAACTCCCAGTAAAGCAATCACCAATGCCGCTCCATAAATATTTAAAATCTGAAAATTCTCTTCACTGCTTTTAATAAGCCAGCCGAGACCTGAACTGGCACCCATCATTTCTGCCGCTACAAGCATAAATACAGAGTATCCTGCACTTAAACGAAGTCCTGTAAAAATAGACGGCAGTGATGCAGGAAAAACAACTTTTATAAATATGGCCACTCTGCCTAATCCAAAACATCTAGCAGCTTTTAAAACATTTTCATTTACATTCCGAATTCCAAGGATTGTATTTGTGATAATAGGCCACAAGCAAGCCCACATTATAATAATGACTTTCGGTTTTTCATCGATTCCAAGAATTAAAATGATTATATGAAACATTACAAATGGATTTACCTGGGAGAATATTTTCATAAGCCACTCCAATGACTTTTGTATTGTTTTGAACCAACCGCCCAGCAAAAGTCCTAGAGGAATGCCTGCAATAACTGCTAATGCAAATCCGATACCGGCTCTTCTTAAACTAATGATGAGATGCTTTGTAAAATTGCCGTCTAAAAACATATTCCACATATTTTTAACCAGATCGGTAAATGGAGGAACCAGTATAGGATTTAAAATCTCCATTCGGCTCATAAATTCCCATATTCCAAAGAACACTACTATGACAATTATTTTGCATGCATTTTTAAGACTTCTGCTCACTGAAAATCACCCGTTCCTTTATAAAGTTCCATATGATCGTGGGCCCCCATATTTTTAGACACATAATCCGCTCTTTTTATTTGCTGTGCACCAAACCCAAGAATTACAACAAGCATAAAAATGATGAATATAACCTCCGATTTGTCAAATCTTTTGTGTTCTTTGTCTTCCGAGTAAAAATCAGTGTTTGTTTTCCAGAAAAAAAGTCTATCGTATGTATACCTCAAAAACCATTTTATAAATACTCCCAAAGCAATTATTAGGACCGCTGCAGAATATATCCAGACAACTTTATTGTTCATTCCCGCATTATGTACAAGCCATCCCAATCCGGCACTGGTACCTATCATTTCAGCTGCAACCACCATAAAAAACGAAATTTCAACTCCTGTGGAAAGTCCGGTATATATCCAGGGTCCTACAGAAGGCAGCAGTATTTTTGTGAAACTTTGAAAGTGTGAAATATTCAGTGCCCTGGCTGATCTTTCCAACGCCGGGTCCACAACTTTGATTCCCGTTATGACATTAAAAAGAATCGGCCATATGCAAGCCCATGCTATCATTGAAACTTTCACCAGCTCCCCCACTCCAAAAAATAGAATGAATATGGGACCTAATGTAAAAGGATTTGCTTGAGAAAGAAACCTAAGCATTGGATTTAGAATTTCTATGAGAAAGGGGCAGCTTTTTGAGAGAATGAATCCTAAAGGTATTGCGATTAATGAAGCAACGATAAGTCCTACCAGAACCCTCCAAAGGCTCACCATTATATGCATGGTAAGATCTCCCCTTGCCAAAAGCCTTATAAGTTCATTAGAAACTTCCGAAAAGGACGGGACAAACTGCTTATCTGCCCAACCAAGTCTTGGGGCTATCTCCCAGAGAACAATGAATATAAGCACTCCTGAAGATTTTATCAGAATGTTTTTAAGGGTAAATATCCTACCTGACTTAGAATTCCCTTTCAAATTCACCATCCCCCTAAAATAAAACCTCAATTCAAAAGAAGGTATAATTAAAGGCTTGAACAAAAATGTCCAAGCCTCTAGATTTCTAGTAAACTCATTCACAAAATTTAAACCAAGTAAACTTATATGTTTTATTGTTATTTATTATATTATTTATCATTCCATGTGTCAATAATATTATTTAATATGTATTAGAAATTGTACTAGGAGTTTTCTTATTCCCTGACCAAAATCTTTTCAACTTCTGCTATATACTGAATATGATAGTCTTTTTCAGGATAAAAATTATCAATGCTTTTATCTATAAAAAGTGCAGGATTAATCTCATTTTCATATAACTTTCTGCATATTAAGATTATTTTTCCTTCGCTAATATACGGTACTCCATCATCATATGCAACAGTCAATCCGGCTTTTTTGATTTTATCCTCCTGCTTACCTGAAACCTTTCCTAAGTATGCAAGTTCACTCCTTCTTTCTTCTCCAAAGGAAGTAATTGAGAACTTATCATTCTTATCTACAAATTCTTTTGTATACCTTTGAGGACGGATATATATGACAGCAACGTTTTTCTGCCACAACTCTCCTAGACTTCCCCAACCCACAGTCATTGTATTAACATTATCTTTTGTACCGGCAGTAACCAATGCCCAATCCTTTCCCCAAAACTTAAACGGGTTCAATTCAAACTCATCTTTGTTTACTTCAACAAATCCCATTTTATTGTCCTCCTATAAACATTTATTATCATAATTCTATATACCATATTTTATGTATATTTTATAAATTTTTCAATAACGTGTTTCTAATACTCCCTTTGTCTTGAGAGTGCCTTTGAATAGATATCCTCAACCAGATTCAATCCTCCTCTGTAGCCCACAAATGTTTTATGCAAAATGAGCCTGTCAATTACGGGTAATCCCACGCTTACAAGAAATCCTCCGATTTCCCTTGCAAGGTCGACTTCCCATGAACTTCCCAATATCAAAGGATTGTCTTCCCTCGGACTATTTAATATATCCTCGTTTATCACTCCTCCATCCTGGGAAAACACTACCCTAGCAGATATCCCGGGGGCCAAATCCTTAAAATATCCTTCGATGGTTTCCCTGTGTTCTTCCGGAACATCTTCAGTTATATACTGCCCTAACGGAAAAAAACCCATATCATTAACCAAAAATTTTGCTATTCCCAAAGCATAGTTGGAATCTATGATACTGTAAAATTTCTTTGGCAGGTTTATTTGAAACTCAGTCAAAAGGTCTACGGAACGGAGCAAATAATGATAAAATTCATCTTCCTTTTTTTGAATGACATCTTCTACAACACTCTTATCCAATCCTGCATACTCTCCAACAGTCCTTAAAAATTTGGACGTTTCAACTCCACCAATGGGCAAAGCAGGGTAATGAAGATATGGCGTGCCGAATTTCTCTTCAAGCAGTTTCACTGTATTTAATCCTATATGCGGTGAGACCAAAAGATTAAACTCTGCCTTTGGAATTTCTTCAAATGCTTTTATTCCTCCACTGTTATAACCGAAAAGTATATTTGCCTTAAGGCCCAAATATGAAAGGAGCTTTTTCAACTCATTAAGATCTCCCTCCCAAAAGGGATCATGCCTTGGAACGCTTGCAAATACATTTACCAGACCTTTTTCCTTTGTATCAGAAGGCTTTAGATGCTGTTCTATTATTGCCTCCAAAATCAATTCATGCCCTTTATATGAATCACCTTTAAAACCCGCTGTTTCCGCATATACTATGGGTACTCCCCTGTTTCTGAAATTGCCTACTACATTTGCAACATCATCACCTATTATTTCAGAAGTACAGCTTGTGAGCACCACAAAGAAGTCACCATCCATAACCTTCAACGCTCCTTCAATGAGGTTGTGCAGTCTGTCGGCACCTCCAAAAACTACATCCTTTTCAATTAAATTACTGGAAGGAACAGCATCCGAGCCGGCATATCCTGCCCCCTGGTAACCGCCGGCCTGGGACATTCCTCTATAAAGCTTTGAACCGCAGCCAGGCCCTGCATGAAGTATGGGAATTGCCCTCTCAATTGCTATTACCGTCTGATGTGCACCTAATGCACATGTATGCCTGGGTTCCTGGATTATATCATTCATCGGTATCTCCCCCCAAAAAAGTAAATGTGTCCTGCTCAAACCACCAATCTGTATAAGGAAGCTTGCTGTGTTTGGATATATTTTTTATGAATGCGGGATTCTTGAGGGTTGACCGGATCAATTCACCATATCTTATAAGGCCGTCATAAAGCATCTCAGAAGGTTCAATAACAGATAGGAACGAAGGTATTCCAAGCTTTGCAGACCATACTGTTGCCATATGCCTTGTTATAAAAATATCCGGTTTGTATTTCTTTAATGCATTTACAACCTCGAAAGACTGCTTGTTGCATACCCCAAGCTTAAAATTGCCATAATGCTCTACATTAAATCTCAACACATCAAGCCTTTCGTCATCATTATCAAATCTTTGGTCATGATGCCACACATGTGCACCCAAAACCTCTATGCCAAGGTCATTTAAAAGTGCCATCATGCTGTACGCTATGGGACCGCCTGCTCCTATAAAAGCCTTCTTCCCTGCTAAATCCTTTCTGAGCTCTTCAAGGCGGGGAGCAATTTTTTCTTTTTCTTTGGCAATCACCGCTTCAACTTCCTTTTCCTTGTTAAAAACTCTTCCTATCTCGCGAAGATATTCATCAGTAGCTTTTATACCAAAGGGAGCCGGTGATTTTATCTCATGCACTCCATAATATTCTTCCAAGCCTGCTGCAAGATAAGAACCCAGAGTTTCGCAATATTGAACGGTAGCTGCCGCTTCAGATATATACTCTAGTTGCTCAATGGTGGAAAAGGGTACAATATGGTTTGCACGCAACCCCAACTGTTCAAAAATACTTTCATAATGATACCTGTGAGTAAAGCTTATAACATTAATGAGATCGGGCTGCTTTTTCCTTGGCGGCTTTACTATTTTCCGAAGAATACTGTGATTTGCGGAATCAAAGCCTGTTGCCCAAATGTTGGTTCTAAAGCCCTCGCATATTGTTGCAACAACGGGTATTCCCAACTCTTCCTCAAGCTCTTCACAAATCCCCTCAACATCATCACCTATAATTGCAGATGTACAGGTTGTCGTAACAAAAATAGCTCTCGGTGAAAATCTTCTATAAGCTTCTCTAATGCCTCTTTCAAGCTTTTCTCCACCACCGTAAATCGTATCCTTTTCGCTTAAATTAGTGTTTATGTACTTTACATTATGTACTCTAAGCCCCAATCGCCTATTGCCGGTCCTGAAATTTGCATTTCTAAAGGGTATATCCCCGCTGCAGCCCGCCGGACCATGCTCAACAACAGCAGCATCCTGAAGCTGCAGAAGCAAATTCATCACCTGATCCGCACTGCAGGACCCGCATTGTGTAAAAGATCTTTCACGATTTTTGACACAGCCTTCTTTAGATTTCCCCAGCAAATCTTGGGCATCTCCATCATATCCGGTAAGTGTTCCAAGTCTTTGCTCCCTTAATGGAACAGCCGGCACTTCCAAATTTATGGACATTAATACCACCTCCAATCAATATTTCACTGCAAACAAAAGAGACCGGACAAAATTATCCAGCCTCTATTTTAATAGTCGGTCGAAAAGTTAATATAAGTAAACCTATTCGTTTAGTAAAATTATATTACAACTACCACTCATTGTCAATTCATTCTTTTTCATTTTTCATCATCATTAATAAATGTTCAAGTTTGCTTTTTTAAAGGTAATAGTCAAGTATAATCTCTTGTTTTTTCAGTAATTCACACACTTTTGCTGAAGCCCCTTGAGAATCGATTACAGCATCGGGCTTGAAGCTGTTAAATGGCGATTCTCCTACGCTTACAACCAGTATTTCATTGGGCTGATTGAGCAACTTAAGCTTCTCTGCTTCATAATCATCCAAGTTAAATATAGAAGTAATAAATATTTGGCCCGAGTCTGTAAATATCCTTGCAAGCTCTCCTATCTGCCTAATATGCTCGTCTCTTCCCTCATAGTCGGCTGCTCCATCTGATGCAAGGCCGAGCAGAAGGCTTGAAACTCCCAGATAGTATGCTTTGTATCTCAGCTCAAAAAGCTTATACTCCAATTCCTTTCCAATATCCTGTATAATCTTTTCATATTCCTCATTGCCTGAAGTAATCACTATAAACTTTGACTTGTGGCCGTATGCTTCAACTCTCTTTTCAGGCGATATACTCCCTTTTTCCCATAGGAACTCCCTGTCCTTTACATGCTCTAGCAGTGTATTGTCGGAATCCGACACACCCTCAAGTATTATACCGCCACCGGAAATCTCATAGTTATCCACTATAACAAACCTTCCGGTAAGCTCAAACTCAGAAACAGGGTCAAATGCTATGGGTTTGGATGTTTCTAGAATACACTCCGCTACATCGTGGCGTTCAACCTGGTCCTTAAAAGTATCAATATTAAGCTCCGCAGCATCAATAATGCTTAATATTTCCACCAGCTTTACGGCCATTCGCATTGTGCCTATTTTAAGCTTGTAATTCTTGTTTTTTATCAAAGGAGCCTTTCCTACCCAGAAAATATTTGCCTTAAATCGGGAGCTTACTACGGGTTGTTTTTCCCCCGCCTTAACCATCAACTCACCAGGCCTTATGTATATCTGGGTAGTTAGTGTCATTCCCGTTGCCTCATCGGCATAAGCAGTAGTCTTCGGAGCTATGTTAAAGCCCTCAATGCTCTTAATAACGCTTCTTTTTTGTGATGGCAGAAAAACAACTTCATCCCCGGCACTGATTGAGCCGCTTAAAACAGTCCCGGCTACAATCCTCCTGTCATCACCTTCTTCAGTAAATTTGTATATGTCCTGTACCGGCATACGAAAAGGCATTTCTCTGTTTTCCTTTTTGTTGTTAAATCCATCCAGTTGCTCCAGCACGGTAGGTCCGTCATACCATAATGTATTGGCCGACCTTGAGGCTATGTTATCTCCGTTAAAAGCACTGATGGGTATAAAGTTGATAGGCTTTATGTTTACCTTATTTAAGAACTCTGTAAATTCCGAAGTAATATTATTAAATACATCCTTATCAAAATCAACCAAATCCATTTTGTTTACCAGCACCACAACCTGACGTATACCCAGCATTGAAACAATATGCCCATGTCTTTTGGAATTTTCCCTTATACCTTCCTTTGCATCTATTACAAGAAGTGCCGCTTCAGCCCTTGATGCACCTGTAACCATGTTTTTCAAAAACTCAATGTGACCGGGTGCGTCAATAATTATGTAGTCTCTTTTTTGTGTCTTAAAAAAGCATCTTGCCGTATCAATAGTAATTCCCTGTGCTTGCTCATCCTTTAATGCATCGAGGAGAAAGGCATATTCAAAGGGTCTTGAGTTTTTTCTGCAAAATTCTTTCACAGATTCCAGCTTGCCTTCCGGAAGGGAACCGGTATCTGCAAGGAGCCTGCCGATTACAGTGCTTTTGCCGTGATCTACGTGCCCAACTATAACTATGTTCATCTGCTCTCTAGCTACCATATTACATATACCCTCCCTTTCGTAAAGTCTCAAGACCTCCGCCGTCATCCTTATCCTGTGCACGGCCGGATCTCTCGGCTATGTTTGCAAACTTGCCGCTTCTTAGCTCTTCTATGATTTCACTTACATTTTTAGCAGTTGATTCCACCGGGAAAGTACATGGGTAGCATCCCAGAGATCTATACCTCTTTCCGTCACCCTGATCAAAGTACAGTGAAGTTATGGGTATATTTTCTCTTTCTATGTACTCCCAAATATTGAGCTCTGTCCAGTCAAGAAGCGGATGAATCCTAATATGCGTCCCCGGTGCAAAATCTGTTTTGTACTGGTTCCAGAACTCAGGAGGCTGATCTCCCACATCCCAGTCATTCTCCTTGTCTCTCGGTGAGAAATATCTCTCTTTTGAACGGCTTCCCTCTTCGTCAGCTCTTACACCCACTATTACTCCTGTAAATTTCTCCCTGTTTTTATCAGGCACATATTTGCCTGTGCTATGATCCATGACATATCTATCCCACTCGCCCGACAGTGTGTTTTTTAAAGCTTCGGTTTTCAAAGCCTGGCAGCAGCTTATACGATCAACATTACCGTCGGGAAAAGTTCTTTTCTCAGCCAAAGCTTTACTGTTTTCACCATAAATCATTGTTAATTTCCACATACGTGCGAGCTCATCCCTGTACTTTATCATTTCGGGTATTTTATAATGTGTATCTATATGAACAAGGGGAATAGGTACATGCCCAAAGAACGCCTTCCTGGCCAGCCAAAGAAGTACCGTGCTGTCCTTTCCGATGGACCAGAGCATGCAAATATTTTTAAACTCCCTATATGCTTCCCTGAGTATATGAACGCTTTGAGCTTCCAGTTTATCTAAATGATTCATACATTTCCCTCCAGTCTGATATGCAAGCCGCATTCCTTTTTGTCCGGGTCTTCCCACCACCATCTTCCGCTTCGAACACTCTCACCGGGCCTTACCGCTCTGGTACAGGGCTGGCAGCCAATACTTAAGAAGCCTTCATTATACAAATGGTTATAAGGAACATTGTACTTTTTAATATAATCCCATACCATATCTTCAGTCCAAAATGCAATGGGATTTATTTTATAAATTGAATGACTGTAATCCCATTCAAAAATTTCTATATTCTGGCGGGTAAGAGACTGGTCCCTCCTTAGACCGCAAATCCATGCATCTACAGTGCTTAATACTCTCTTTAGAGGATTAACCTTTCTTATCTCACAGCATTTTTTTCTCTGTTCCACACTTTCATAAAAGAAATTAGGACCAAATTTAGAAAGAACCCCTTCCAACTCACCTGCATCAGGTGCGTAGACCTCATAATTAAAATTATACCTTTGCATAGTTTCTACCATGAGATCATATGTTTTCTGAAAATGCCTGCCTGTGTCCAAAAAGAAAACTCTCGCCTCCGAATTGATTTTTAGAAGGATATCGGTAAGAACCTGATCTTCAATGGACATGCTTGATGCAAGGATCACTTTCTCTTTTCCCAGCACATCCAATACATACTTTACCGTTTCTTCTGCCAATTTATCTTTATACTCTTTATTTAAAAGCTCTATATTTAGTTTACTCACAATTCTACCCCCTCAAAATACTTATCTATACTGTCAAATAAGCACTCCCGTCATGTTTTGCTTTGTTGTAACGTTTCATCCAAAAACTTTTTAAAAACGTCCCATCCTATTCTGTTAAGCAAAATTCCAAACCTTTCACCTTTTTTGCCGTGTTCTTTAAAAAACTCAATTGTTTTTTCTATTATAAAATGCAGCTCTTGAGTTGAAAAAACTGCCGGCAGAAGCTGCTCGCCAATCTGAATTTTATTTCCAAAAAGGCCTCCGAAATAAACAATAAATCCTGATTTGCCTTCCCAGGCTTGTGACGGACATTTTTTTACGCATCGTCCGCATAATATACATTGACTCTCATCATATGTTAATGTCTTATTTGCCTTATCAACTTGAATGGCACCAGGATGGCACACTGTCTCACAAAGTCCGCAATATGTGCATTTTTCTTTGAGCCATGCGGGCTTCATGGCACCCTTAACACCAACATCATTTTCTTCAGCCTTTAAACAGTTATTTCTGCACCCCGTTATACCTATTTTAAATTTGTGGGGTACTTCCCTTGCATAGTAAAGCCGGTCAAACTCTTCAGCCAAAGACTTGGTGTCAATGAGACCGCTTTGGCATATGGAAGCTCCCTGACAGGCTGTAATGGTCCTTACTCTTGCTCCGCAAACACCCTGCCTCAAGCCTGCCTTCACCAGCTCTTCCTTTACCGCTTCAATATCCTCCAGCTTAATATTGGTTATCTCTATACATTGTCTTGATGTAAGGTGTACATTACCGTCTCCGTATTTATCAGCTATTTCAATTACTTTTTGCAGGTATTTGGTTTCAACATTCCCTCCTGCAATACGCAGCCTCAGCGAAAATCTATCCTTATCCGCCTGTCTCATAAAACAATTGTCTTTCAATTCCTTATAATCAACTTTTGACATAATTAGGTCTCCTTCTTTCTACAGTAAACGTTATTAATCCAAATTCTTTATTTTATAATTGTCAATTAGCTTTCCATAATTGTCAACTTCTGTTTAGTCCCCATTTATGTCGTATATTTTCCTCAACCCTTCCAAAAATCAATTTATCAACAGTTAGCCCCAAAACAATTATCACTATCATTACAGCCATAACCTGGCTGATGTCCGCAAGGTCCCTGCCAATCATCAGCACCTGTCCGAGTCCCTTTGTTGCCGACAACATTTCACCTGCCATCAAAGCCCTCCAGGCAAAAGACCACCCTTGTTTCAATCCGGATATTACATTTGGCAGGGCAGCAGGAATTATTACATTTCTGTAAATTTTTATTCCGTTAGCTCCCATTGTCTTGGCAGCCCTTATATATAGCGGATTAACATTTTTTATCCCTGATTCAATGGATATGGAAATAGCAAAAGTAGATCCTATGGCAATAACAAATATAATTGCACTTTCATTAAGTCCATACCAAAGGATAGCAAAGGGAAGCCAGCAAATACTCGGCAAAGTCTGAAGGCCAAGGATTAAAGCACTAAAGTTTTCATCGAGATATTTGTACCTTACAATAATTAAGCCAATAATCACACCTATTAAAATAGATATCAGATATCCCACTATTATTCTCTTCATACTGGCCAAAATAGCTATACCAAGGGTATTATCAAAAACCAGTCCCATTAAAGTCTTAAAGACGGATAATGGAGAAGGAAAAGTATACGACTTCCAAATACCTAAAACATCAACACCAACCTTATATACCAATGCCCATATCGCTATCAGAATCAGATAAAATAATATCTTTTTCAATATTCCAATCACTGTCGTATTCAGCTTTTGCAACTTTCTCCACCTCCTCTTTCAATGCCTTCATCACATCTGAAATCACATAAACCAAATCTACGTTTTCCAATTTTCTTGGCCTTGCAAGCTGTATTTTGAACTCTTTTTTCACTCTTCCGGGATTTGCCGACATAACAATTACCCTGTCTGCCAAAAGTACCGCTTCTTCAACATTATGGGTTACAAATATAATTGTTTTCTTTGTTTCCCACCAAATCTGCTGCAGCTCCATCTGTAAAATATTTTTGGTCTGGCTGTCTAGAGCTGCAAAGGGTTCATCCATTAAAAGAATTTCCGAATCTAGCGTAAGAGCTCTTGCAAGTGCCACCCTCTGTTTCATACCTCCCGAAAGCTCATGTATATAGGAGTTTTGAAACTTGGTCAAATGGACCATTTTCAAATATTTCAATGCCTTTTCCCGTCTTATTTCCTTCGGTACTCCGGCAATCTTCATACCGAATTCCACATTATCGATTACCCTGAGCCACGGAAATAATGCCGATTCCTGAAACATAACAGCCCTGTCGGGCCCTGCTCCTTTAACTTCCTTGTCATTTAATGTAACTCTTCCTTCAGTACAATTCTCTAGCCCGGCTATAATGTTTAATAAAGTGGATTTGCCGCAGCCTGACGGACCTAACAAACAGACGAATTCTCCAGGTTTAATCTCAAGATTGATTTTTTCAAGTGTATGTGTTTTCTTATGCTTTGTAATGAATCTCTTACTCACATTTTCAACTATAAGACTCAATATATTCACCTCAATTCTACATTCTTTACTAACCCTATCTTTTTTGTTAGGTATTAGACAAGAATTGACCTCTCTATTTATCTCTATACTGCTATATGGTTATATTGCTATATGACTTATTTCTAATATAAATTGCGGTTACCTAAAAGTCTTTCCACCACTAAAGCTGCCGAGCCTACAGAAATGGCATTCTCTTCAAAAATACCGCCCCTGCTGAAAAAAATGGTATCTTCTTTTTTCAAATAGCATTTCCTTGAGGCTATTTCAATGCATGTGTTGTAAAAAATCTCCGAATGATTTACCAGCGGTCCGCTTAATATCACGAGACTCGGGTTCAATAGATTAATGAAATTGGCCAACCCGGTTCCCATTATTGCTGCAGCACCCTGTAATACCTCAATTGATAATGGATCGTTATTCTTGGCGCCATTGCATATATCGATATAATTGATTTGATTAATGGGCTTTGCAATGGATGTCATTCTTCCTTTCTTGATTTCGGATATAAACCGCTTTGTAGCGGCATGAATGGAAGAATAACACTCTATACATCCGAAATTTCCGCAGCTGCATTCCTCTCCGTCAACGTCTATCACCATATGTCCGAATACATCTTCCGAATCGTTGAGCGTCCTTATAATGGTACCTGATGACATAGCTCCTGTTCTGATTCCCACACCGCAATGAAAATAAACCACATTTTGTAATCCCTTTCCCGCACCGAAATAGGTCTCTGCCAGAACTGCCGCATTTGCACCGTTATCAAGAATAGCTGAACAATTTAATTTTTCTTCAACCATTGATTTCAAAGGCACATTTGCCCAACCCGGTGCTTCAAAGTTTACAGGATTTATTACAATTCCCTTCTCCCTGTCTAATGGTCCGACAGTTCCAATTCCTGCTCCAAGCAAAATTCTGTTTTCAATATCAAGGGATTTTCTAAAATTTTGTACTGTTTCTTCTATTTTGCTTATAGTTACATCAGGTGAACACGACATATCCATATTAAACCTGTGCTTTTGCAAAATTTGCATTTTTAAATCGGTAATTACAACCTCGGTATATGTTCTCGAAATATCTATTCCTATTATGTAAAACTTATTGGTATTTACGTCATATAATACCGGTTTCCTCCCGCCTGTAGATTCCCCGATTTTTGATTCCACCACAAGGCCCAAATCCAATAAAGGCTGCATAATACGAATAAGGGTAGTTAATTTCAATCCGGTGATAAGAGAAATATCATTCTTTGTTATAGGCCCATTTTTTTGTATGACGCTAAATATCTTTTTTGCCTCATAATTCAAACTTTCAAATACATTGCAAAAGCCCACCATCTTGTTTGACACCTCATTATCCTATGTAAAATCTTTATAAAACACTAATACTTTTTACCAAATTTGCAATAACTGTCTATAAAAAAATTCATTTAGACCTTTATTATTGTATTTCATCGAGACCTTTTTCCTTAAGTACCTTATTTAATGCATCAAGGTTAAATAAGTTATTCAAATCGGGTTTTTCCTTCACGAAACCTGTATCGTAAGACAATGAAGCAAATTCTTCAACAGAAGCTTTTTCCGGATCATATGTCACTGTCAAGCGTTTGAAAGCAGCGTCCAATACATCTTTTGCAAGCGGTTTACTGGTCAGCTCGTTTATTTGCTCATTTACAATTTCTTTTGCTTTTTCCGGGTTTTTATTTATATAATCAGTCAATTCAACATGTGTTTTTACAAACTTTTCAACCAAATCGGGATGATCTTCAATAAACTCTTTTCTTGCTATCACAACAGCAGTTGTGTATTTGCCGCCTCTAAACACCTGGTCATATTCCAATATTACATTTGCTCCTACTTCTTTTATCAATCTGGACCCCCATGGTTCCGGCACAAATGCTGCATCAACTTCACCTTTATCAAGGAGTGTCTTGATATCGGGATTTTCCGCCTGTCTTATTTCAACAGTTCCTCCCTTTGTTGTATCTTTAAGTCCGTTTTGATTAAGAAGATCTCTTAATGATAAGTCCTGAGTATTTCCGAATTGGGGTACCGCAATTCTTTTACCCTTTAGCTCATTTAAGTCCTTTATAACTAAATCCTTTCTTGAGACAAAAATTGCTCCTGCATCGGTTGCTCCGGCCAGTATCTGCAAATCTCCATTTGACTTGGCATAGCCGTTAATCGCAGGTCCCGGACCTATATAACCGATATCAACCTCACCTGCAAACAGTGCCTCAATTTCTGCAGGTCCCGCATTGAATTCTTTCCATTCAATCTTGTTGGCATCCCCAAATGCCTCTTGAAATTTGCCTTCCGCTTTCCCAACAAGTGCTTGCGAATGAGTTATATTCGGGAAAAATGCCACTCTTACTGTTACATCATCGCTGCCTTTTTGTGAGGAGCATGCAACAAGCCCGCCTAAGCTTAAAACAAATACAATTCCCAAAGCAGCTGCACTCTTCAAAATACCTTTTTTCATATCCCGTCCTCCTATACAATATTTTTCATATATGTTTACTAGGTTTTGGTTTCCAATTAAACCCTCATCATTTTTTTACAACAAAGATGAGGGTTTAATATACCCAAGTAAACCAATCAATTTTGTTATGTATCTATATTAATTGCAAAAGAAATATTTGTCAATACCTTTTTATAACTTTTAATATCTCTTCATCTATTCTGCCGATAGTTTGAACTACCTTTATGCCTTTTTCTTCGAGCTTTTTCTGCGGTAAAAATCCTATTCTCTGAACTAAAACTGCAGAGCAGTCTTCCAATGCACCGGCTATTTTATGGAATTTGCTTTCTTCATCGTCACAATCGCTTTTTCCGCTGCAATACTTTTCGACTGACCTTTTCTCAATTAGGTTGGACTTTCCGTTTTCATACCTATAGATATAAAATTCCTTTGTATGCCCAAAATGCTCATCAATATAAGCTCCTGTTTTAGTTGCTACTGCAAATGTATATACGACATTTTTTATAACGCTTGTAGTCTTGACCTGTGCTCTATTGCTGAATTCTATGGAGCAATCGTTGTCCAGAGTACCGATAGCATCCGCACGGCATTGCTTGCAATGGTACATCTGCTTTAGGTGAACCTCACATGCAGCTCTCAACTCATTAAGTTCCTTGTTGCTGGTCAGGGGCATATTTTCAAAAGCACTTCCTTGGGCGGGTATTAGCGGCATTATATTATTTATAAAGACTCCAATGTCTTTTACTTTTTTTACAACATCCTCAATGTGTTTATCATTAATGCCTTTAATCATAACAGTATTAATCTTTGTAATAATGCCTAATTCTATTAGTTTTTTTACCCCTGCCAACTGATTATTTATAAGAACTTCTGCTCCCTTTTCTCCATCAAGCCTTACACCCTGATAATAAACGTACTTATATATTTTTGCACCAATTTTGGGATCTATTGTATTAATGGTTACCGTAACATGAGTTACTCCAATCTCCGACAATTCCTCTGCATAATGTGGCAGCATGAGACCATTGGTTGACAGGCAAAATGTCACATCAGGATCATTTTCTCTTATGAGCGTAAGAGTTCTCTTGGTATCTTCAAAATTTGCAAGAGCATCTCCAGGTCCTGCAATACCTACAACCTTAAGATTGTTGAATCTGCTTTTGACCTTTAAAAATCTATCCAATGCCTCTTCAGGCTTTAACACTTCACTTGTTACGCCAGGTCTGCTTTCATTTACGCAATCGAATTTTCTATTGCAGTAATTGCAAGATATATTGCATTTAGGAGCAACAGGAAGATGAATCCTTGCATTTTGACATCCGCCACTATAGCAGGGATGGCTTTTAGTTTTTTCTTCTAGCAATTTATTTTGTTCAAGTGTTATTTGGTTTGACAAATGTATACCCCCCTTACACGACCTGGACACCACAACTTTCAAACATTATTGCATCTTTCACTTCGTTTCGAATAAAAGAAAAAAGAGACCAAGCGGAAAAATACCACTTGATCTCTAGTTCTCTAGTCAATCCAGTTATTAACCTAGTATTCAAATATGTTTTATTGCTTTTTTCTTCATTCTACCCTATCTAACTGTAATTGTCAATAGAAAAGAAGAAGTATATTAAAAAGCAGGTACGACAGCTGCTCCGTATTTATCCTGTATGAACTTTTTCACATCATCGGATTGCAAAGTCTCTACAAGTTTTTTTACTTCCGGCCTGTTTTCGTCACCTTCTCTTACAACAATTATATTTGCATAAGGAGAATCGGAATTTTCACGGAAAATTGCGGATTCAGGATCTATTTTAGCCTCAAGCACATAGTTTGTATTAATGACAGCTCCGTCCACATCTGGAAGAACCCTTGCCAATTGGGGTGCTTCAACCTCTACAAATTTCAGCTTCTTAGGATTTTCTGCAATGTCATTCGGTGTAGCAGAATAATCCTCGAGACCTTCTTTTAACTTAATCAGTCCATTTGCCTCAAGAAGAACCAATGCCCTGTATTCATTGGAAGCATTATTGGGAATGGCTATTTTAGAGCCTTCCTTCAATTCATCCTTTGATTTTATTTTCTGTGAATAAAAGCCGATAGGTTCAATATGTATTTTACCTGCTACTGTAAACTTGTATCCCTTTTCCTTTGACACAGAGTCCAAATAGGGTACATGCTGGAAATAGTTAGCATCTATCTGCTTTTGATCCAGTGCAGGATTTAATTGTGCTTCATCATCCAACACTTTGATTTCAAGGTTTACACCCTTTTCTTTAAGCTTTGGCTTTATAAATTCCAATATTTCAGCATGTGGAACAACTGCTGCCCCAACCTTTAGAGTAACTTCCTGCTCAGAAGCACTAGGAGATTCTGAGGCTTCAGTTTTCCCGTCACTTAACGGCACTTCCTGCTTTGGTTCTTCCTTTTCCGAGCATCCTAAAAACAGCCCTCCAAGTAATACAATTGTTGCTAACATAAAAATCAATTTTTTAATCATGATGTTATCTTCCCTTCTTTTTAAATTTATTTAATTTATTCAAGCTTTTGCTATTCAAACTTAAACCTCTTTTTGTTTATCCATTTTGCTATAAAATCCCCTCCAAACTGCACACCTTGAACCAGAACAATCAATAAAGCAACAGTACAAATCATGATATCATTTCTAAACCGCATGTATCCAAACCTTATTGCAAGGCTCCCCAGTCCGCCGGCTCCTATGGCTCCGGCTGCAGCCGTAAATCCGGTAATTGTGATAATTGCCAATGTAATACCGCGAACCAAAGACGGAAGTGCCTCAGGTATCAAGACCTTCGTGATGATAGTAAAAGTATCCGCTCCCATAGCCAATGAAGCCTCAATCTTACCTGTATGGACTTCCTTTAAGCTATTTTCTATAATCCTTGCCAGAAAAGGTGCCGAACCTATGGAAAGCGGCACAACTGCAGCAGTTGAGCCTATTGTGGTCCCAACTATAAATCTCGATAATGGCAGCAAAATAACAATTAGAATTATAAAAGGAAACGACCTTACTATATTCACAAATGTAGCCAACACCTTATTAAGTCTTGGAGCCTCCAGTATATTGCCTTTTTCCGTAACAGCAAGCATTACGCCAAGGGGCAAGCCAAAAAACAACGAAACCAAAGTTGATAAAACAACCATATAAAGGGTTTCCAGAAGACCTGTACCTAGTAGCTGAATCAAATCGCTGTCCATCAGATACCACCTCGTATAATAGTTTTTGGAGGGTTTAAGTTAAGAAATTTCCAGTTACAAACCCTAATGATTCGACCTTTATTTCCAAAAACTCACTGGAAATTATCTTCAGAGGCAGCTTCAAAGACTACTTCGAA
>Ga0208695_1000648_pt1 | contig 35480 bp, 56 predicted proteins | sample AD_UKC111_MetaG_FD_184449 | JGI IMG/M metagenome (GOLD analysis project Ga0208695, IMG submission 184449) | Active sludge microbial communities of municipal wastewater-treating anaerobic digesters from Hong Kong - AD_UKC111_MetaG (SPAdes)... | ecosystem: Engineered > Bioreactor > Anaerobic >...
ACGTGAAGAGCATCAAGTCCGAGTTTTTCCCGTTCTACGTGTTCATTCCTAACGATTATTAGGAGGGCATCATGGAAATAAAAGACGGTTCGGCATTGGCGTCAACCCATTATCAGACCTGCGACGTGCAGCCAATCGAAATAATTCAGATGTACCTTCCCCGAGAGCAGCTTATCGGTTATCTCCGGGGCAATATCATCAAGTACCAGCTTCGCTACGGACACAAAGACCCTACACCGAAAGAAGCGGCTAAAATCGAGCAGTACGCGAAGTGGCTTGCCGTGATTGAGAACGGCGGAAAAATCAATCCATGGGAAAAATAAAGGAGGTTGTAATCATGAACGACATCGAGAACAAAGCCAAAGATTTGGGCAGCAAAATCGACGACGAGGTAGAAAAAATCGCCGCCGAAAAGAAAATGCCCAAATGGGCGGTGTGGCTGGCGCTGGCCGTAGCTCTCGGCGTGGCGCTGAAGCTGTTTGGGGTGATTTAGGTGTGGACACGTTCAAGAATTATCTCATTGGCCTGCTTGCTCTGCTTCTGCTTGGCGCTGGCGTCTACATCTACATGCAGCGCGGCGGAGGCGACACCGCAGGAATTGACCAGGCTGTCCGAGATATTCAAGCAGTTAGAGCAGAGCAACGGGCACTTGTCGATCAGCTTAAAACAATGGGAACAGAGCTTGCAACAATCCGAGGCGAAATTGGCGAAAGCCGAGCAGAGCTTGAAAGAATCCGAGGCGAAATTGCAGCAGGCCAGCAGCGACTTAGCGCGGACTACAGCCTTATTGTCGAAGGCCGAGGAATCGTTGAGGCAATCCAGCAGAGAGATCAAAAGCCTTAAATTCCAGCGCGACATTCTCGGCCTGGGCCTGCTGGCCTGCCTCATCCTAAGATAGCTTTCTTCTCCTCCTTAGGTTGCCCCCGGTCATGCCGGGGGCTTTTGCTTTAGGCGCTAACAGCATTATCTTGTCCACCAACGATGCCTATGAGGTTCAATCGTCAACTTCGGCGATTTCAGACCAGTCAACGGCGGACATTGGCACGTTTGCCCAGCCCCTGCCCGGGATTTCGGCCCATTCACTGTCCTGTTCGTCGTATCCGCGACCGTCTAACAAGTTTTTTAGCCATATGCCATTTTCAAGCTCGACCTGGCGGTCGTGGTGTTTTTTAACTGGGACGATGGTCAATTCGCTAATCTGATATTTTTTCATTTTACCGCGCCTCATTTCTTCTAAATATTTTTTAAGTTCCTGGTTTTCTTCATCCGTTATCCAAAATGGGATGGATTTCCTGCCGGATGGTTTCCGGCCAGCGCCAGGCCGCCGGCCGCCGTGATTATTGGACATAGAATCGATGCCACTCCTTTACATTTCTCATTTCTTCGGCCTTCCGGCTGAAGGCCCAGTCTTTCGGGAAGTTGTTTTCGGGATTGACCCAGGTGCGGGGGAACCAGATGTCGATGTCTTTCATCTGGCCGGCCCAGGTTTCGACTAAAGCCCGGAGGCAAACCGCCTTTTCGCTTTCCTTGACTACCAGAGCCTTCGCCATCTTTGTTCGCACCTCCCTTTTTCTTGATTTTATTGTAGCATATTCAATTTTGAATGTCAATAGGTTGAATCAAAAATATTTTAAAAAGGAGCCACCGTATTTGGTGGCCCCAAATTCAAGGGAGGATATGAAGTCGGTATCGGCTTCATGTTCCGATTTTAGCGTTTTCCTCCTTCCTCACCCCCGGCCTTGCGGTCGGGGGATTTTTTTATTGCTGTTTTTGGGGTAGTTTCTTTATTTCTGCATGGAGATCAAATTTTATTACTTCTTGCCATTCTTTGATCGCTTCTTCGCCTATTGGTAAAACGATTGGAGAAACATTATCAAAATACAGTCTAAGCTTTAAGGTTTTCCCGGCTTGAACGGATTTAAAGAAATGTAATTCAGGAAAAATTATTTTTGCTTTCCATGAATGTACGACTGGTTTGGTTGGATATGAGTCATTTCCAAAAGACCATCTTTCAGTATGCCCCATTTCTTCACCATCGATCAAGTAACTAAAATCTCTACTAAGAAAATAATATCTGTCACCTATAAAGGCAATCATTAAAGAGTAAGAGGGAATGGTCGGTCTTTCGGCATAATATGTTTTGGAAAAAGTTCCAACAACTTCTAGTCGTTCGTTAAGCTTGACGCTTCGTTCACTGTAGACGGTAAAGGTGTTTTTAAATTGGTCAAAATCGCGTTTGATTTCAGCGTTGACCGGAATACAGGTAGTCATAAAGAGGATTAAAAAAATTAATATTTTTTTCACCAGGATCACTCCTTTCGACACCAGAATACCATACTGGGAAATGTTGGGCAAGAAAAAAACTGACTACTTTTTGACTACCAAAAACCATAAATATCTGTAACCTTGCGTAACTGTTTGTAACGCATGAAACGCCTGCCAAGCCAATAAAATCAAGGCAAAACGGCGAAGTAGTCAGGTGCGGCGGGCAACATAAAAATTCCCCGAATTTAGACTCAAAATCTTTTGCCGGCGACGGCGTGGGGGTTCGAGTCCCTTCCCGGGCACCACTAGTAATATCAAGCCTCCGAGACTATTTCTCGGAGGCTTTTTGTTTTTTAGTCTTTTGCGGTTTGACTACTTTTTGACTACCACGTCTTTTTTCGATAGTTGCCTTAATACCCTTGAGCATATCGTCGCTTTTGTGAGTATACTTGTCCATTGTGAAGGCGCTGGTCGCATGGCCGAGAAGCAGCTGCATTTTCTTTGGATGAACGTTCTGCTCGGCCAGGTAGGTGGCGTAAGTGTGCCGCAGATCATGGAAGTGCAATCCCTTGGGCAATCCTAGCCTGTCGCGTAGTTCGCCGAACGCGCTGGACACGTTGCCGGGGTCTTTCGGCGTGCCGTCCTCCTGGGCGAATACAAGGTCGTGCTGCGTTTGATACTTGAGGCCGTAGGCGTTGATATGTTCGTTTTGTGACTTCTTATGCGCCTTTAACTCCACCGCGACTTCGGCTGTTATCGGCACAGTCCGGTAGCTATTTTTGCTTTTTAGGTCGGTCGCTATGTGCAGGCCAAGAGCCTTTGACCGTTTCACCGCCTGCTCGACGGTGATGGTGTTTCTGCGAAAGTTTATGCACCGCCAGGGCAGGCCAAGTATTTCCTCTAGCCGCAGGCCGGTGTCCCATGCCACTTTACAGATGAGCCGCAGGGCCGAATTTTGGGCCGCCTCTATAATTGCATTATACTGTTTTTCGGTAATGACGATATATTCGCGCTCTTTGACGCTCGGTTTTTTGACTGCCAGGCATGGGTTCCAAAGGATGGCCCGGTCGGCCACGGCCTGCTTCAACGCGGCTTTGAGGACGACATATATGTATTGGATACGACGGTCGCCGAGGCCGTCATCACGCTTCTTTTCAAGCATGGCGCGGATATTCTGCGGCTGTAATTTAGCCAGTTTTAGTGGGCCGATGATTGGGACGATGTGCTTGTCAACTACAGCCTCGTAGCCGTCATAGGTCCGGTCTGACAGATCGCCAGTCTTTATGTCATGCTTTTTTATTCGTAGCCAAACTTTGAGCCACTCGGCGACCGTGGCGTCCCGGTAATCTCCGAGGCCGGCCTGTTTTTTCGCTTCTTCCTTGGCGGCGTCCAGTTCGGCCTTCGTGCGGCCATAGACGATTTTGTATTCAGGCTTTCCGTCGGGCAGGTAGCGGCCGGTCTTGACTTTGGCCTGATAGCGGCCGTCGGCGCGTCGCTTCGGTTGCTTCGGCATGTGATACCTCCATCTTCAGCTATTTTCTCTTCACAAATGGCAGTTTATCCAGCATCTTTAATATCAAATCTTTCATGTTGTCTTCAGGAGTATTAGAGTGAGTGCCAAGAAAACCGCTGCTTCTGTCTTTTTTCATATCCGTGTATCCATATACTAATTTTGTGGTTTTAGTGTCATATATCATAATTCCGATTGCAGCAGTCGGAAAGTCGGCATATCCACCAGGCACATTTACTTGGTTCTGCACAGGTGTGCTTACCCATCCCACAACACCAGAAGAAGGAGAAGTAATAGTTGAATGCTGATATGTTGTGTATGTAAAACTACGGGGTGGCTTATATTCTTTTGTCCACCCCATTTGGTATACATTAAAAAATAGAGAAGCATCGGCATATTTTGAAATACTAGACTGTATCAGTTCTTTGCATTTCTGAGGATTGGTTTTATTTAGTTCAATAAGATCAATTTGGTTGTCAACACCTAATTGAGTGAAATATTCGTTTAAGGACATGAGCTTTAGTTGCACTCTTGATAATTCAGGCGTAAGTATATCAATAATTTTTTGCAAGGCAAATGGATCAGAAACATCGCTTGAAAGATTTACCGGAAACACAAGTATGGTTTTAACTTTACTCCAATCATAGCTTTTATCTTTCCATTCGTTAGTTTCAGCAGAACAAACATTGCAAATAAAAAATAGTAATAAAAATAGAATAACAACTCGTTTCATGTTATAGCCTCCCTATAAAAAATCGCGGCCTGTCCCAGTGCCGCGTCTTTTGCTGCTCAGCGGCCTTTCTGCCGGTGGCTGCCTTGTGTTTCAAATGCTTTCAATATGTATTTTATCTGTCGCGGCAGAAAACCATCACTTTCCCGCTGCGGCCGCGTCTTCGCTCTCTGCTCTGCTGACCTCAATAACGGTGTCGATGATCTTCCGCTTATCCGGTGGAAGTTTTTTTATTTCTTCGGCAAGCTCAATGGATTCGGGGGATACCGGGGCGGTTTGCCTGTCAAGCAGATAGTCAAGGGACACGCCGAAGTAGTCGGCAACTTTTAAGACTTTATCAATGGAGGGAGCGTGATCATCCCATCGATAAATTGAGTATTTGCCCCAATTAAAGTGAACGCTTAATTCTTCTAATTTAATTCCCTTGCTTGCGCATAAGTTTTTTATTTTTAAAACTAAAGGCATAAAAACACCTTCCAATAAAAGTAATTGCTAAATTTAGCAATTACTTATTGACTATTGCTAAATATGGCAATATACTATAATCAACAGCTTAGAATTTTGACGAGAAAGGCAACAAAAAACCAGAGGGTGTCGAAAACGCCCTTGAAAAATCGCTGCCACACGATTTACGGTTTAAGTTGCCTGTAAGCTTCATATTAGAATATTTTCTGCTTTTTGTCAAGATTCTAAGCTGTTATTTACTAAATTCTAGAGAAGGGAGATAAAAAATGCACGCAAAATACTGCGCTTTTGGCGTCGCGGTTAGGGCGGCGCTGCTGGCAAAGGGGATTACGAATACTGAACTTGCCAAAAAGCTGGGTATTTCCGGTGCCTATCTCGGCGACATATTCCGTGGCGTCCGGGCGGGCAGACCCCAGCGCAAGAAAATCCTCGAAATTGTCGGGCTTGACCGCGACCCCGAAGAAGACCTTGCCCAGCAACAAGGAGGCCGCCATGGATAAAATCGGCCTAACCCCGGAGGAAGCCGCGAAACTGGTGCCGGTGAGCGAACACGCGATTCGCGAGGTTGCCCATACCGACCCGACGTTTCCGGCTTTCATCTGGGGCCGCGGTATGGTGATACCGCTTCGCGAGTTCCAGGACTGGCTGGCGCAAAAGGCAAGGCTCCGGGTGGGGTTCCCGGAGCATGTGAAACGGGCCGGGCGGCGGTAAAAATGAAAGGAGGTGAGAGCGTGAATGAGCTTCAACTCGTGAACAAACAGAAACCATACCTGGACAGCCGCGAAGTCGCGGAAATGGTGAATATAAGGCATGCTGACCTGTTAGAAAAAATCGATGGATATATGGTCCATTTACTCAACGGAAATTTCCGCTCAGTGGATTTCTTCATTAAAGATGAGTACCAGGACAGCACCGGCCGGACGCTTCCCTGCTACAAGATCACCAAACAGGGCTGTGAAATGATCGCCAACAAACTGACCGGCAAGAAAGGTGTCCTGTTCACGGCGGCATATGTAACCCGATTCAACGAAATGGAGCAACAACAACCGGCGCTACCCCAGATGACACAGGCGCAGATTGTTGCCTTCATCGCTCAACAGGCCGCAGATCAGGAACAAAAGATTCTGCAACTGGCCGCAACCGCCGAAAAACAGGGCAAGCAGATCGAGACGATCAAGGAGACCATTGTCCAGCGCAAAGACAATTGGCGGGAGTGGGTGAACGAGACGCTGAACAAAATCGCCCATGAACGCGGCGACCTGTACTTTGAGACGAAGGGCGAAAGCTACGACATCCTTGAAGAGCGCGCCGGTTGCGACTTAGCGATTCGCGTGAAAAACATGAAAGCCCGTCTCAAGGATTCGGGAGCCTGCAAAACCGTTATCAAGCGGGCTAACAAACTTGACGTTATCGAGGCCGACTCGAGGCTCAAAGAAATCTATACCGCCATCGTAAAGGAAATGCTCATTCAGTACGTGGCGTGAGTGGTTAAAAAACAAGCCGGCCTAGCCGGCGGGGAGGGACAAGCATGAGCGACACAGAGCGCGATATTGATGCTTATCGGCGCAAAAAGCGCGCCGAGTACATGCGCCGGTACCGCGAGCAGAACAAGGACAAGGTTGCCGAGTACAATCGCCGGTACTACGAGCAGAACAAGGACAAGGTTGCCGAGTACCATCGCCGGTACTACGCCGAGAACAAGGACAAGGTTGCCGAGTACATGCGCCGGTACTACGCCGAGAACAAGGACAAGGTTGCCGAGTACAATCGCCGGTACTACGAGCAGAACAAGGACAAGGTTGCCGAGTACATGCGCCGGTACTACGCCGCAAAACGGGCGGCGAAGGAGATGAAGTAAGCGATGATCGTCTACGAAATCAGCATCCCCATACCGCGGGCGAAGCGAAAACGCAACTGGGAGAAGATCGTCATCTGCGCGGCGCTGTGGCTGGCCTCGGTCTATTTCACGGCGCACATCATCGTGGCGACAATCCGGTGAACGGGCATAAAAAAAGACGGCTCAAAGCCGCCATACTCCTACTATAATTTTACCACAAAAAGCGAGGTATAGCAATGGGCATCAAGGGATTTAAGGGGTTTAATCAAGACATGACCTGCTACGGAGGCTTTAAGTACGAAATCGGCGGTGAGTACAAAACCAAAACGGCCAAGGCATGTGAATCCGGTTTTCATTTCTGCGAAGACCCGCTGGATGTGTTCGGCTACTATGCCCCAGGAACAAGCCGCTTTTGTGAGGTTGAAGGCGACGGCAAAATCGATAAACACAACGATGATAGTAAAGTCGCTTGCACGCATATCCGCATTGGTGCAGAACTGAGCCTTGCCGATTTCATCAATGCCGGTATAAAGTTCCGTTTTGACAAGGTTGATTGGAGCAAAGCGGAGGACAAGGCCACCGGCGACATGGGTGCCGCCTCGGCCACCGGCTACAGTGGTGCCGCCTCGGCCACCGGCGACATGGGTGCTGCCTTGGCCACCGGCGTCATGGGTGCCGCCTCGGCCACCGGCTACATGGGTGCTGCCTTGGCCACCGGCTACAGGGGTGCCGCCTCGGCCACCGGCGACAGTGGTGCCGCCTCGGCCACCGGCTACAGTGGTGCCGCCTCGGCCACCGGCTACAGTGGTGCCGCCTCGGCCACCGGCGTCATGGGTGCCGCCTCGGCCACCGGCGTCATGGGTGCCGCCTCGGCCACCGGCGACATGGGTGCTGCCTTGGCCACCGGCGTCAGGGGTGCTGCCTCGGCCACCGGCTACAGGGGTGCTGCCTTGGCCACCGGCTACAGGGGTGCTGCCTCGGCCACCGGCGACAGGGGTGCTACCTTGGCCACCGGCGTCAGGGGTGCTGCCTCGGCCACCGGCAAACACTCCGTTGCCTGTGGGCTTGGAATAGAGTGCAAGGCAAAGGCAGCTCTTGGCTGCGGTATCGTCCTAGTAGAGCGCGAATGGAACGGAGATGAATACGAAATCAAGCACATCAAGGCCGCCAAGGTTGACGGCAAGAAGATCAAGGCCGATACGTGGTACAAGTTGGAGAACGGTAAGTTTGTGGAGGTCGATCAGAAATGATGCAAGCCGACTTAATACTCAACACCGCGCAAAAATTTGAGATAGACATACATCAACTAAAAGGAGCCTATATAGACGATAACACCCATGTTTTGGCGATCAGCGCAGATGGTACGGTGAAATTGTACGGCACAATCGAACAGATCGAGGACATCGGCAAAGCCTGCCTTGATTACGTCCACGCTTACAACGCGGCGGCGATGATCGAAACGGTAAAGCGGGTGGAGGGAGCGGCATGAGCGACCTGCCGCAATGCTCCGGCTGCCGCCCGCCGAGCCTGTACTACTGCGACTGGCGCTGCCCGATAGCGGCGCAATACAGAGAGGAGGAAGAATGTGAACCTATATCAGTTGACTGACGCATACCTTTCGGTGCTGGGAAATCTTCCCGAGGACGCTGATCAGCAAACCGTCAACGACACGCTGGAGGCTATTCAAGACGCCATAGAGGTCAAGGCGCGCAACATCGCCGCCTTTTGCCGGTCAATGGAGACAAGCGCGGACGTCATCGACGCCGAAATAAAGCGGCTACAGTCCCGCAAAAAGGCGCTCGAAAACCGGGTTAAGTCGCTGAAACAGTATCTACAGGGCCGCATGGAGGCCATTGGCGTGGACAAAATCAAATCCGACCTGTTTACCATCGCCCTGCAAAACAACCCTCCCGCTCTGCAAATAACCGACCAGAACGCGATCCCGGCCAAGTATCTAACCGTCATACCGGAACAGCATGTACCGAACAATGAGGCTATCAAGGCGGCACTCAAAGCGGGCGAGGACGTTCCAGGGTGCGCACTGGTGCAGGGCAGGCATTTGCGTATAAGGTGAGGTGACAACGATGGCGCTAGACCTCTGGAACAAACTGAGAACGCCGCCCAAGGAGGCTTTAAGCGAAATCCAGGCCGGCCGCCTAAAAGGGAAAAGCGACATCAATCCGACGTGGCGGTATCAGGCCCTCACCGACATATTCGGTCCCTGCGGCTTCGGGTGGAAATTCGCCATAACCCGCCAATGGACTGAACAGGGACAGGACGGGCAGTTGATGTGCTTCGTCAACGTTGACCTGTTCGTTAAGGATGGCGATAAGTGGTCTGACCCGATACCGGGAACGGGCGGCGACTTCCTCGTCAAAAAAGAGCGAGACGGCCTCTATCACAACGACGAGGCTTACGCGATGGCCCTAACTGACGCATTGGGCAAGGCCATGAAGCCCCTGGGGATGGCGGCGGACGTGTACTGGAGCAGAGCGCCGGAAACCAAGTATAGCCGCGAGAGTGGCCCTGTGCCGCCCGCACAGGCAACGAAGTCCGAAGCCGAGCCTGTTTGCGAGAAGTGCGGCAAGGCAATCCCGAAGGCGCGGGCAACAATCTCGCAACGGAACAACGATGGGAAAATACTGTGCACGACGTGCGGAAAGTAGGTGGGTGACATAAATCGCGTGATTCTGACTGGAAATCTCGGTGCTGACCCGGAAATCAGGTACCTGCAGAGCGGTAAATGCGTGGCGAGTTTCAATCTCGCCGTACGGCGCGACAAAGAGACAACCGACTGGATTCCCGTGATTTGCTGGGAAAAAGTCGCCGAAGCCTGCGGCAACTCAATATCAAAAGGCTCCAAAGTCCTCGTCGAAGGCCGGATACAAGTACGTTCCTATGAAACCAACGACGGGCAGAAGCGCAAAATCACCGAGGTAGTAGCCGGGCACGTCGAATTCCTTGACCGCAAGCTCGAGAACAAGGACAACCCCTTTGGCGGCGAGGTTTTGCCGGAAGAGGAATTGCCCTTTTAGGAGGCGGCGCAGTTGGAGATAATCAACGGTCGCATAACCGACATCGACGAAACCGGCATAACAATACGGGCGCCATACGAGAACATCAGCCGCGCCATCCTGCGGCAATACGACGTAGTGCAGATTGGCCTCCCCGACGGCCGCACGATAACCCCTGAGCAGAGACGCAAGGCATACGCTCTGATGAACGAGATTGCCGACTGGATGGGCGAAGCGCCTGAAATAGTAAAACATCTGATAAAACTCGAATTTGTCGCCAAGCGTCTGCAAGCCTTGCATAAACAATTATTTAGTCTATCAGACACAGATGTTACTACAGCCCGCGAATTTATTGACTACCTGATAGAATTTATCATTTACCATGGCGTACCTACCCGGACCCCGCTGCGGGAACTGTGCGAGGACGTGAGCCGTTATGTCTGGGCTTGTCTGATGCACAAGAAATGCGCTATATGCGGAAAGAAGGCTGATCTTCACCATTGGGACGCCATCGGCATGGGGCGGGACAGGGACACGGTTTATCAAATTGGCATGTTAGTCCTGCCGCTTTGCCCGGAGCACCATGGCGAGGCTCATACCAAAGGGCGGGAGTGGCTGGTCAGGGACATGCTGCTGACGCCGATACCCCTGACGGCGGAGATCGGCAAGAAGTACGGGCTGACCAAGAAGAACCTCGGGAATTAAGCCGCTAAGCGGCTAAGGAGGAGAAAAAATGTTGATCGACAGAGTAAACGAGCTTTCCCTTGCCGGCGAGACGCCGGAAAACCTGCGGAACGCGACGGTCAAAATCACTATCGCCACCATCGTAAACGGGCAGACGCACATCGAGGAAATTACGCCGGCTAAGGACGGATATGCGCTAATTTTTGCCAAAGGCGACAAAACGACGCTGCGCGCGCAGTGCAACCCCATATTTATGGCGTACGCGGCAAGTCATCTGCTGGCGGAGCTCAAACAAGATGCACCGCCGCTTGCGCTGGCCGCGATCGCGAACAGCTTGAGATAACCAATAAGGCCGTGGCGGCGTGGTCGCGCCACGCAAGGCTGAGCGGAGATTCGTGCGATTCACATTGATTGCGTGGCTGATACGGGAGGGATTTAGGTGACGCTCTACATCTACGGCCTGCGCGTCAACGCCAGCACCCTTGCCAGGGCGCGGCGGAAGGTGGTGCGCAGGCTGCTCGGCAAGGGCCTGCGCCCGGTGGGGCTGCCGGAGCCGCATAGGTGCAGGGTGCAGTACGGCGGGGCTGTGCTGTGGGAATGTTATTGTGAGGTGGTGGTGGGGTGATACAGATACTGCAGGGGGATTGTCTGCAACTAATGCGCGACATACCGGCCAATAGTGTCCACATGATTTTTACCGACCCGCCGTATGGGCACAAGAACAACGACGGTGACCTTATCGCAAACTGGGAAAAGGCTTTAGGCCATAAGCCGAAAAATGTAATCATCCAGGCGCAAAACAGGGGTTATGTTGTGGAAAGCATTGGCAATACCGAGGAGAGGGGGATGGACAGAGTGAAAGAGTGCAAGCATGAAAAGTGGGTAGCAGTTGATGGGCCTGGCATAGCGTACTGCGCTGAATGCGGTAAATGGATTAGCGATATATGCCGCCAACTCCAGGAGGCGCAGGAGGAGGTGGAGCGGCTGAAATTGGCTGAGTGGCAACGAGCGAAGGAGGTTGAGAAGTATGGCTAGTGTTTATGAAGCCTGGATTAATTTCAAAGGAGACATACAGCATCATTGGTCTTGTGACTTGATGAAAAGTAGCATTTCTCCTGGTTACACAGGGAACCAAGAGAAATGTACATGTGGCGGATGGGAACTTATGACGGCCATTGAAGCCACAGAAGCCGCCGAATCCCGCCTTGCCGCATTAGAGGGGGCGCTGCGGGAAGCCCGCGACACAATACGCGCCAACATCGTGCCGACTGATGATTACAACCTAGACGTTGTAGACCGCTTCGCCATCAAGTACGTGGCGGACAAAATCGACACCCTTATGGGCGCTACAAGGTTTGACCAAATAACTGGCTGGCTGGCGGATGCCCAGGAGGGCGAACAATGTCCCACCGCCACCCCTGCCGCTACGTCTGAACCTGCCGCCTGCCCGGAGTGCGAGAGGTTGCGGGGTATAGCAAGGAAGATGCTGACAGACGCAGGGTATTGTCAAGATATCATCGACGCCGCTTTCGGCAGCAAGGAGGGGGAGCATGGGAAAGTCTGACTATCGGAAAAAGGTGGTCAAGACGTGCAAGTCCCACCAATGCTACGACTGCGGGCGCACAATACCGCCAGGCAGCACGGCGACTTATTCGGTAACGTGGGCAGAGGGCGATTTTCGATACGGACACTTTTGCACAACTTGCGTTGAGCCGGTGAAGGAGGGATGAGGGGATGGGTAAGCCTATGAAGGCAAGCGAAAAAATTGAGGAGATAATCGACAAGTACATCGACCCCGAAAACGGCTTTGATCACGATAGCATTATGTTGGAGGTAAAATACCTTGAAAAGCACAACCGCCTGCTGCTGGACGTGGCGAGGGCAAGCGTACGAATGAGGGCGGCGTTAAGCCTGTATTTCAAGCACATCAATTCGCCTGTAGCTATTGGGTGGGATGAGTTGGTGGAAGCAGTAGCGGAGTATGACAAAGCCCTGTCCCGCGCGCGTGAGGCTGGAGTTAGGCTGGAGGAACATATTGTTGACACCAACAAAATGATGCCCGCCCCTCCCGGCGCAGACGAGGGCGCAGAGGAGGCAGGCAAATGAGCTATTGCGAGTTGTTCCAAGAGAAAAAAGTTCACATCCGCAAAGACACGCGTTGTTATGGATGCGCCAAAAAGTTCCCCAAAGGCCGCGTATTGTGGGCACAACAGGGACTATATGACGGCAGATTCTTTTACAATCACTTATGCTCTCCCTGCCGAAAAGAGGCGTATGACACCGTCGAGGACGATGAGGAATACGGATACGGCGACCTGCGGGATAGGCGCGTAGACAGAGCGCGAGTATGGGCGCATGACCGCAAAATGAAGCCATCAGGCGCAGAGGATGGGGTGAGGCTGTGACGCTTGGCAGCCTCTTCGACGGTATCGCCGGCTTCCCCTACGCCGCATCCCTGGAAGGCATAACCTCTGTCTGGGCCTCCGAAATAGAGCCTTTCCCCATGTCGGTGTCCGCAAGGCATTTCCCGCATATGCGCCAATTAGGCGACGTGACCAAAATCAACGGCGCCGAAATCGAGCCGGTCGACATCATTACGTTCGGCAGTCCATGCCAAGACCTTTCGGTAGCTGGAAAACGCCAGGGATTCGCCGGTGAGAGGTCGGGGCTGTAGGCTCGGATGGGTACAGGCGGCGATAATGTGCCTCTGGTCGGAGGCTACCGCGTCCGCCGCCTAACCCCGCTGGAGTGCGAGCGCCTGCAGGGTTTACCCGACAACTACACCGCCGGCGGCTCAGACACGGCCCGATACAAGGCCATAGGCAACAGCATAGCCATCCCGCCGGTCAGGTGGATTTTTAAACAGATACGGGAGGCACCCGACGTATGATAACCTTCCTCGAAACCCTATACCCCGACGCCCTCGGCTATATCACGATATGGACGCGCCAGGACGAAAAAACCGTATGGCTACCCATAGATAACCTGCCGGCGATCGCCCAGACGGACGAGGGAGGGTGAGAGATGAGTAATAAGGTGGAGGCGCTGGCGTACGGACGGCAGGTTGTACTGGGTGATGAGATAGGGGGCGAGAGAGTTGGCAAGGCCAAAGAAACAAACTGTTGACTATTATCCGCATATCGTCAAGTCAGGGAAAACATTATTCATCCTTGAAACACATTGGGGCAATGACGGGTATGCCTTTTTTCACAAGCTGCTCGAAACATTATGCAGTACGGCTGGACACGTTATCGACTACGGAAACCCCGCAGAAAGGGAGTTTCTGCTGGCGAAAACTCGCGTAAACGAGGAAACCGCCTCCGCAATCCTTGATAAACTGGCCGAATTAGGGAAAATTGACCCCGAATTGTGGGCGGAAAAGCGGATTTGGTATCAAAACCTCGTGGACAACATCAAAGACGCATACAAAAAACGATTGGACGATCTTCCGCAAAAACCCAGTTTACGGAACCAGAAACCTCCTGTAAACGAGTTTCCGGCGACGGAAACCCCGTCAGAACGAGTTTCCGGCGACGGAAGTACGGAAAATAAAATAAAGAAAATAAAAGTAAATAATAACCCCCCTATATCCCCCCTTACCGGAAAACTGTCGAAAACGTTCACCGATTTTCTCGAAATGCGAAAAAAAATCAAAAAGCCCATGACCGAGAGAGCGAAGGAATTGTTACTGAAAAAACTTGACGACCTTGCCGAAACGGAGGACGCAAAGGTTGCAATACTGGAACAGTCCATCGTTAACGGCTGGCAAGATATATATCCGCTCAAACAGGAACGCAACCAGCAATATCAGCGTGCGCCGACGCCTATGTACCGTGCTTTAGGGGAGGGGTTGCCTGAGCTATGAGCATCTTCGACATCACTAAAAGCCTGCCGGTTGCTGACCCCGAATCGGAGATCAACGCGCTTTCCCTGATGATACAAGAAAAAGAGTGTCTTGAATTGGGACTTACCGAACTGACCGCCGTGCATTTCTGCGACGGCGGCCGCAGGGCCGTGTTTGAAATCATCGGCCAAATGTACGGGCAGGACAAGTCGGTAAACATGCTCACGGTCAGCGAACGGGCGCAAGACCTTATCAGGCAGTATGGCCTCGCCAACCTGGGAATATGCGGCGACTACGGGTTAAAGAGCATGTTCCCGGCCTATGTGGCGAAGCTCAAAAAAGTTCATCACTACCGCCGCCTCGTCGAACAGGCGCAGAAAATCGTCCAAAGGGTGCATGACTTCGCCGACCCGGAAGTTTTGTCGGCGGAAGTGGCGGACGAACTGTACGGAGTGGCCGCCGAGGACAGGACGGAGCCGATAATAACCCCGGCGGAGCAAGCGGAAAGAATCGTTGAAACCGTCAGCCGCCAGATGGACGAGGACGAGCGCAAACGGCACAGCATCTACACGTCGTTTAAACGCTTAAATTACCTGACCGGAGGATTCAACGCCGGAGACTTGGTTATCATATCCGGCCCTACTGGCGGCGGGAAAACAGCTTTGGCAATGAACTTTATTCGGGACATTTCCTTGGTGCAAAAACTGCCCGCTCTCTACATCAACACCGAAATGAGCCGGATGCAGATAGACATGCGCTGGGCGGCCATGCTGGCGAAAGACCCACTGGTAAACAACACGACCATTCGGGCCGGGGAGATAACGCAGGAGCAATTCGCCGCGCTGGTGGCTGACCTTGACCTGATGCACGGGAGCCAACTGTACAGCGTCACGATACCCGACCTAACGGCGCCCAAGATGGTATCGGTTATCCGTCGCTTCGCCCGGCAGAAGAAAATCAGGGCCGTGGCCGTGGACTACATAGGCCGCATCGACACCATGAACTCACCAAAGGACGACTGGAAGCAGCTTCTGGCGGCGGCGAAGAAACTCAAAACGATAGGCCAGCAGCTTGATTTGGTGGTGTTTATGGTCGCACAGGTGAACAAAGAAGGCTATCTGGCGATGGCAAGCCAGATAGAGCACGAGGCCGACCTGCACCTGCACATCAGGCCGCTGGTCGAGAAAGAGGAGCGCGAATTTTTGTCCAAGCTCATCACGTGGTGGAACTATTACCTCGTGGTCGCGAAGGGCCGGAGCTGTCCGACCGGCAAAATCCCGGTGAGGTTTGCCAAGGAGAAGTTGACGTTCCTGATGGACGAAATGGAGGCGAAAGCGCATGCGGCAATGGTTGATGAGCAACAGCAACAAAGCGAAGATAGAACGTTTACAGAAACTTCGGGAGCGTTTAGTGGAGGAGGCGGTTATAGGAAAACGCGACAGAGAGCGGAGCCGTATTAGTCTGGCAAGGATGAATCGAAAAATAGCCCGGTTGTACGAGTGCGGAGGAAAACCGCAGAATGATTGGGACGGGTGCAAAGTCTGTTGGTTCCGCGAATACTGCGCTTTGCGAGGTGAAGACAATGGCTGATATGACGGTTGAGCGGGCACTTGAACTCCTGCTGGCCGAGCTAGAGCAGTACCAGGAGCGGGAGCGGGTGCAGGCGGAGGAGATCGGGCGGCTGAAAGAGCGATTGCAAATATTGGAACATTGCCACAGCAAAGAAAATCGCGATCGCACAGCTGCCGAGCGCGACCGTGACACCGCCACCGCCCGCGCTGATGCGTACAGGGGGGCGATGGAGAAGGCGTGGTCTGCGCCAGAAGGTTCCGACACTATTCAATGCCCGTTTGAGAAAATCGGGATACTGGTAGACGAAAACTGGTGCTGTGATAAGTGCCCGATGCCTGACCTATGCGAGATTGCGCTTGCCAACGACCCTGAGCGACGGCAATTCGGATGCCGCCCGCTTCAAGCGCGAAGTGCAGGCGGCGACAGGTAAACCCGTCTACGTGGCGGGATAGGAGGGAAGAAGATGAACGATAGCCGCAAAGATGAACTGTTGGACGACCTTAAAAAGATGAGGCCCGATGAAAACGACCCGAAGGTTGAGCGCGGAGATAGCACATATTTCGGCGTGGAACTGATTGATGGGAAAATGGCTTGCGCGGCGTGCAAAACCGTGGAGCCAAAAGCACAAATGGTCATGCACGCTGACGGCAGAGAGTTTTTCTCCTGGACATACCAATGCCCGTGCGGCAACTACATTACGGTGAGGACGCGCCGCGCAAAAAACGACCTTATGCGCCATGCCTGACCGCTGCCGCCGCTGCGGCCGGTACATGCGCCGCTCGCTCGACGAACTCTGCCCACGCTGCCGGCGGCGTCACGGCCAGGCGATAACCTTCGACGGTGCAGAGCAGGGGGTGATGGGTTTGGATAAGACAGTTATTATCGTCCCCGGTATCCCGCCGAGCATAAACCGCTGGCCGGGCAACCCGTTCAAGCGCCAGCGGCTGAAAACCCTGTGGGAGCGCGAGGTCTGGGTGTCCGCGTATCAGGCCGGGGCGACGAAACTGCGGCTTGAGCGGGCTAGGGTGCGGATAACGTACTATTTCGCCACACAGCGCCGGCGCGACAAGGACAACTATGCGCCGAAGATGCTGATGGACGGGCTGGTCAAGGCCGGGGTGTTGATGGACGACAACAAGGACAGAATTGACCTGGACTGGGGATTCGCACGGGGTGAACCCGAGCGGACGGAGATTGTGATCGTGGAGGTGAGACAATGCCATACTACATCTGCGAAAAATGCGGAGACGTGACGTACAGCGCGGCGCACGGCAGACTGACGCCCTGCGCCCTGTGCGGCGGACCGGTGAGACAGGAGGATCAGGCTATGGCTAACCACAAGCCCGTGCGTGACCTGGACGAGGCCATCGCCAGGTGCGAGCGGGAGCTACAGGAGTACCGGCGGGACAGGCCGCACAAGCCCACGCGGGAGGAACTGGAGGATATGTACCGCGACCCCGAGCATGACTTCGGTAATGGGCGAGGCGTAAAACTCTGAGGCGGGGATACCTATCTCGATTGGGGGAGTGATTGGCTATGGCTATAGACGATACCGGAGCCAGAAGGCTCATAGCGGCTATTTTGAAGCAAGCCCATGAAGATTACAAAGATACGGATGAGTGCCCTCCTTGGTGCATTTATTCCAGTGAGTGCGCTGAACGGAAGATTGATAAAAACTTCTGCGATGCGAAAAAGTTTATACACAGCGCATGGGCAGCGGCGTTATGTGATGCGATTGATATTGAGTATGCAAAATACGTCGAGGTGGCGATGGACAAGTGCCGCCTCAATAAAAACACGATTGATTTTTTAGAGGGCGAATTACGAGCATATAAGGCCACGAAACGAGAACTTGAGGAACTGCGGAACAAGATACTCCAATCATCTCCAGTTCAACAGGAGGGACGAAACTACTCGCCAGGCGACTCGACTGGCCACAAAGCTATCGCCCTGCTGATGGATAAAAAGATAAAGAGGCATCAGCGAATCGTTGACGCAATCAATTTTATTTATCAGCGTTGCGAGACGAAAAAGCAGACATTAATGGCCGAGTATTATTTCGAGCGGCGGTATACACAGGAGGGCATAGCCTATAAACTCGGGGTTGATCGGTCAACTATCCATCGATGGAAGAAGCAAATCATATATGCGCTGGCAGTAAAATTGGGTTTTTTATAGCATGCAACAAAATGCAACAAAATGGGGTATTTTTGCATGGTAATATGGTATCAAGAGCTTTTGCCGATAGCGTTTTTGGTGAGCGCTCGAGTTCTTGCAAACCACCGGATGAGGGGCCGGTGGTTATTTTTTGCCCGGGAGGTGGCGGACGTGCCGACCGTTTACTGCAAACTAACCGACTGCCAGCATCACGGCACCGAAGTCTGCACGGCTCGTAATATTTACATCGACGGTTGCGGCATGGTGGAGTGTTATCGGCCTGTTCCGCGCTCTAGTCTGGTGCATGCGCCGGTTAACCCGAACTGCAGGAGGACACAGAGGGGGTACAAGTCCACTAATGGGGGCGTGCTCAGATAGATGGCCAAAGACTTCGCCCGTTCCTTCTACAAATCGCAAGCCTGGCAATCCTGCCGGCAATCGTTCATCTCGTCGAGGTTCGGACTATGCAAGAACCACGATAAATGCCACAGGCCGGGCGTGATTGTCCATCATAAAATCAAATTGACGCCCGAGAACATCAACGATCCAGACATCACGTTGAACCATGATAACCTCGAACTATACTGCATCGAGTGTCATACGCAGGAGCACGGTGGTGATCCATTGGTGACCAGACATGACGTAACATTCGACGATAACGGCAATTTAATTAAAAAAATAAATTAAAAACAAAATATAATAAATAAAATAAATCAAACACCCCCCCCATACTTGGTTTTTTATGGGAGTCTCCAGGGACCGGCGAGGGAACCTCCGAAAAATACACGGGTCGAGCGCGTAACCCCCTACCTTAACAAAGAAAGGTTGTTTTGCGTGAACGAGCAGAGAGAAGCAAGGATTAAGAAAGAACACGACAGATTATTAAAGATATTCGACGATATACCTAAAAAAGAAAAGGCAATAATCGACGGCCTGATTAAGCGGGCCGCCTACATGCGGATCGCGCTGGAGGATATGGAGAAAGACCTGGACGAGAACGGATACGTCGAATCGTTTACCCAGTCCGAGAAAACCGCGCCGTATGAGCGCGAGCGGCCGGTCGCCAGGTTGTATAATTCCATGAACAAGAATTATCAGAGCACTATCAAGCAGTTAACCGACCGACTCCCTGCCGGCAAAGGCCCCGCGGCAACCCGCGACACGCTGGACAAGTTTCTTGACTCAGAATGAACCCGATAATCGAATACTGGCAAGCTATCGACGCGGGGCAGGTTGTCGTTTCGGACAAGGTTCGCAGGGTATACCGAAATTTAAATAAGCTGATCGCCGACACCGAAAGCGAATGGGAGTACAACGAGAAAAAGGCCGACAGGGCGATTAAGTTTATCGAAACCTTCTGCCGGCATTCCAAGGGCAAATGCGGCGGCCAGCCGTTTATCCTCGAATTGTGGCAGCGGGCCATGGTCGCGGCCACGTTCGGCATCGTCCATAAAATCGAGGAAACCCGCAAATTCCAGGAAGTTATTTTGATGGTCGCCCGTAAAAACGGCAAATCGACGCTGGCGGCGGCTATCGGGCTATACATGATGATCGCCGACAGGGAACCCGGCGCCGAAGTTTATGCCTGCGCTACCAAGCGCGATCAGGCCAAGATAATCTGGCTCGAAGCCAAGCGGATGGTCAAGAAGTCGCCCGACTTGTTGCGAAAAATTAAGCCGCTTGTCGCTGAACTCGTCGCTGATTATAACGACTCGTTTTTCCGGCCGCTCGGGTCCGATAGCGACACCCTCGACGGGTTGAACGTACACGCGGCCCTGCTTGACGAGATCCACGCATGGAAAGACAAAAACTTATACGACGTTATCGTTGACGGCGTGACCGCGAGGGAACAGCCGTTAATTTTTATCACCACCACGGCCGGGACTGTTCGCGAATCGGTTTTTGACATAAAGTACGACGAAGCCGAGCAGACCATAAACGGCTACGACGACGAAAACGGGTACAAGAACGAACGGCTGCTGCCGATAATCTACGAACTCGACTCCCGAAAGGAGTGGCAGGATCCGAAGTGCTGGGCGAAAGCTAATCCCGGGCTTGGCAGCATAAAACGGCTCGACCAGCTCGCCGCAAAAGTGGCCAAGGCCCAGAAAAACCCGGTGCTCGTCAAAAATTTATTGTGCAAAGACTTCAACGTCCGCGAAACCACGTCCGAAGCGTGGCTGACATTTGAACAGCTTAATAACCCGGCGACGTTCGATATTCGCGAATTAAAGCCGCGTTATGGGATAGGCGGCGTGGACTTGTCGCAGACCACCGACCTGACGGCGGCCTGCGTGTTGTTCATGGTCAAGGACGACCCGACCATATACGCGGCGTCGATGTACTGGCTGCCGGAGGACCTGCTCGAAACCCGTGAGCAGGACGACAAAATACCGTATTCGATTTGGCGAGACATGGGACTACTGCGGACTACGCCGGGCAACAAAGTAAATTACAAGCATGTCGTTGAGTGGTTTAAGGAACTGCGCGAGGAGTACGATATTTACCTGCCGTGGATCGGGTATGACGATTATTCCGCCGGGTATTTCGTGCAGGATTTGCGCGAAGAATTTGGCGCCGAGTGCCCCGAGAAGGTCCAGCAGGGGGCGAAGACATTGGCCGGGCCGCTGCGGTCCCTCGGCGCCGATCTGGAAGCCAAGCGGATCAACTACGGCAACAATCCGATAACCAAGTGGTGTCTGTCGAACGTGGCAGTCACCGAGGACCGGAACGCAAATTTGCTGCCGTGCAAAACGTCGAATACCCGGCGCAGGATAGACGGATTCGCGGCCATGCTGGACGCTTATGTGGTGCTGGAGAGGCACCTGGAAGAATATGCGAATTTGATTTGAGGTGTATTTATGTGGACACTCTATGAAGGCGACTGCCTAGAGATAATGCCGACGTTGCCGGATAAGTCCATAGACATTGTACTGACTGACCCGCCGTTTTTCTGTCCGGCAACTCATTATCAGTCTCGAGTAGGTTGGGAGAGGAAATGGGGAGACATGAGCATCCTTGAGCATTGGTGGGGGCTTATGTGCGATACCATCCGGCCCAAGCTAAAAGATTCTGCGCATTTCCTGACTTTTTGTAATGCTGATAGTTATCCGGCTTTTTATATCCCGATGTATAGCCGGTGGGAAAAGTTGGTTAGTTTGGTGTGGGACAAAGACCGTCCGGGACTTGGGCGGGTATTTCGTCATCAACATGAATTAGTTATTGCAGCCCGGAATAGTGGGGCATGGGAACCTAACGACGGTAAATTAAGGGCGGATGTTTTGCGATTTAAGGCAACACTCTCGAGGGATAGGTTGCACCCTGTTGAAAAACCGCCGGAAATGTTGCGCTATTTGATTGAAGCGGTTTGCCCGCCCGATGGCATTGTTCTTGATTGTTTTGCCGGTAGTGGCACAACGGCAATAGCCGCCGAACAATGCGGTCGAAACAGCATCCTTATTGAGCGAGAACCTAAATACTGCGAGATAATCCGTAAACGAATGGCAGACTACGAAAGCGCCCGGCAAGGGTGCTTATCTTTTTGAGGTGATATTATGACCTCCGCCGAAATCGCCCGCCTCGCGCGGCAAACAGATTTTTCCGAACAACAGATAAAAGATTATGTCGCCCGGGTGGCGGCCACCGATGAGATAATGGCCGACAACATCCGTGAGGCCGCATTATTTGGGCTCGACATTGACCTGCTGGGGAGGTGACAAATTGGAAATCCGAAGCATGTTTTCAAAAATATTCGGCGGCGCCAAGGAACCCGCCAACGTTGTCCAGATGAAAATGCTGAACGACTTTATCCCGTTTTTCAGCAACTTCGACGGCGAATTGTACGACAGCGATATCGTCCGGACGTGCATCGACGCCATCGCCCGGAACGCCGCCAAACTGAAAGCCAAGCACGTCCGGCGGGTCGGCGGGAAAATATTGCCGCCGACATATGGCGACCTCGACAAGCTCCTGCAGGTTCGGCCAAACGAGTACATGAACGCATATGACTTCCTATATAAAACCGTGTCGCAGTTATACTCGAACAACAATGCGTTTATTTACATACACACAGAGCGCGGCGTCATAACAGGATTTTATCCGCTTAACTACTCGTTTATCGAGCCGGTCGAATACGCCGGTGAGATGTATTTCCGGTTTACGTTCAAATCAGGGTACCGGATGACGGTGCCGTATTCGGAACTTATCCACCTGCGCCGGCATTTTAACCGCGACGACATGTTCGGCGAGGACGGCCGGAAACCGCTGAAACCGACGCTGAACTTGATCCAGACAATTAACCAGGGGATCATAAACGCCATCAAGTCGTCGGCGAGGTTAAGGGGCTGGCTAAAATACTCCAGCACGTTAAGGCCGGAAGATTTGAAAGCCCAGCGGGATAATTTCGTCAAAGATTATCTGAGCATAGACAACGACGGCGGGATCGCGGCGCTTGACTCGAAATTCGATTTTACGCCGGCGAAAATCGAGCCCGTATTAGCTGACGATGGGCAAATGAAGATTGCCCGCGAAGCCGCTTATCGGTATTTCGGCGTGAACGACGCCATCATCACGAATACCTACGATGAGAATCAGTGGAACGCATTTTACTCGTCGGTGCTGGAACCGATTGCGATTCAGTTATCGCTGGAAATGACAGCGAAATGTTTCACCGAACGCGAGAAGGGGCACGGCAACGAAATCGTGTTTTCGGCTTCGCGGCTGACTTACGCTTCGAATGCGACGAAAGTCCAGATGGCGAAAGAAATGATGCCGATGGGCATTTTCACCATCAACGAAATGCGCGAGATATTCGAACTCGAACCCGTCGAAGGCGGCGATATCAGGCTGCAGACGTTGAACGTGGTGAATGCTGGAATAGCAGATCAATACCAAATGAAATGGGGTGGGAAGGGTGGACAAAAGGGAAATCCGGATAGCGGAGATGCGGGTGCTGCCGGCGGACAATAACGACATGATCGTCGAGGGATATGCCATCGTATTCGACCAGCCGACGGTTTTATACGAATACGATGGGGTTCAGTACAAGGAAGTTATCGCCCGAGGAGCGCTTGACGGCGCCGACATGCGCGACGTGCCGTTCAAGTACAATCACTCGGACAATATCATGGTAATGGCCCGGACGCGAAATAAAACCCTGTCGCTCACGGTTGACGACAAGGGTTTATTTATTAGGGCTAACCTGGCGCCAACTACTGCCGGCAAAGACCTCTATACGCTGATCGACCGCCGGGACATCGACAAGATGTCCTTTTCTTTTACGGTGCAGACCGATTCGTATGACCGGGCCACGCACACGCGGACCATCCAGAAATTCAAACGGATTTACGATGTCGCCGCCGTGGATATGCCGGCGTACGACCAGACCAGTATTTCGGCGCGTTCGTATTTCGACACCCAACGCGAAGCCGAGGCCCGCGCTGCCGCCGAACTGGCGGCCCGGAAAAAACGGCTTATCATCGCCACATATTTTTAGGCAATTACGGCCGGATGGCCGTTTTTTGTTGCCCTGGATAGGGCACTCGTGACCAAAAAAATAAACGGAGGTATCAACAATGGACAAACGACTCAAAGAAATCGCCGCCCGTAAACTTGAACTGCGGGCCGCTCTGGATGCCCAGGACGCCGACCTCGACGCCATCGAAAAAGAACTCGGCGAACTCGAAGCCGAGGAAAGAAGCATCCAGAAAAAAATGGAGATCGCCGGCAAACTGAACACCGGCGAGTTGCGCGGTAAACCCGTACCCATCGCGCCGGCGCCTGCGCCCGAAAAGCGCGACGAGATCGACCCGCACGATACTCCTGAATACCGCAAGGCGTTCATGAACTACGTCCTGCGCGGCACCCCGATTCCGCTCGAACTGCGTACCGACGAAGTAACCGCCACCACCGATGTCGGCAGCGTTATCCCGACGACCGTCATTAACACCATCGTCGAGAAAATGGAAGCCGCTAGCATGATCCTGCCGCTCGTCACCCGCACCGCCTACAAGGGCGGCGTAAAAATTCCGACTTCGGCTGTCAAGCCGACCGCGTCTTGGGTGAACGAGGGTGCTGGCAGCACAAAGCAGAAGAAAGGCACGTCCTATGTGGACTTCGGCTATTTCAAACTGCGCTGCGCCGTCGCCACCACCCTCGAAGTCGATACCATGGCGCTGTCCGCGTTCGAGTCCGCGCTGATCCGCAATGTCGTCGAAGCCATGACCAAGGCGCTGGAGCAGGCCATTATTTCGGGCGACGGCGTCACCCAGCCGAAAGGCATCCTCACCGAAACCCCGGCCACTGGCCAGGCGCTTACTGGCACGCCGACATGGGAAAAACTCGTCGAAGCCGAGGGGGCGCTGCCGCTCGAATACGAGAACGGCGCCGTCTGGTGCATGACCAAAAAGACGTTTATGACGTTCGTCGGCGAGGTTGACGATGGTGGCCAGCCCATTGCCCGCGTCAATTACGGTATCGCTGGCAAGCCGGAGCGCACCCTGCTGGGCCGCCCTGTTGTGCTGTGCAACTACCTGGACAGCTACAAATCCGACCTTACTGCCGGTAAGGTCTGGGCGTTCCTGTTCAATTTCAGCGACTACGCGCTGAACACCAACTACCAGATGACCATCAAGAAATACGAGGACAACGACACCGACGACATGATTACGAAGGCGATCATGCTCGTGGACGGGAAGGTCGTGGACAAAAACTCCCTCGTAACACTGAAGAAATAACGGAGGGGCGGCTAGTCCGCCCCTAATTAACTGGAGGTGAAAAAATGAGAGGATATAATCCCGCTAACGGCAAGCTGCGGACGGACGCACCCGACAAGACAATCGACCGCGCGTTTATCGCGCACTACAGCGCATCGCCCGTGGCCGATGATACTGACGGTGTTCATGCAGCGATAACCTGCACGACTCCGGCCATCGCCGCTACGTGCGTCGTCGCCGCCGCCAGCGCACCGACCGACACACTGACCGTCACAGCCCCGGCCGCCATCGGCGCCGCGGCCAACGCCTTGAGCATCAACCTCGTTACCGCCGCCGATGACACCCTCGCCGTTACCGCTGACGACGAAACCGGCGTCATCACCATCGCCCTGGCCAAGACCACGGCGACCAAAAACGCCGCCTCACTCGTCCAGGCGGCTATCCGGCTGCTCGAAGAAGTTGCTGGCGTTGACGTGAGCGCGTTCACCTGCGCGGCCGGCGGCAACTGGGACACGGCGGCTGTGGCCACCGGCGAAACCGATGCTGTCCCGTTCGAGGGCGGCCAGACGGCTGCCGCCGATGTGGTTACTACCAACATCACCAACCCGGACGTGCCGCGCAACATCACCGCCACGGCCGGTGGCACCGCCGAGGACATCGGCGCCATTGCGGTGACTATCGAGGGCACCAACGCCGCCGGCGAGACGATCACCGAGACGCTGCCGGCGTTTACCGCCAACACGGCCGCCACCAAGGTGGGGAGCAAGGCGTTCAAGACCGTCACCAAAATCACCGTACCGGCTCACGACGGGACCGGCGCAACCACCAAAATCGGCTGGGGCAGCAAACTCGGCCTGATCCACAAGCTGTCGCACAACACGGTGTTGGCCGCCTATCTCAACAACACCAAAGAATCCACCGCCCCGACCGTCGCCGTGAGCGCCACCGCTCTGGAGAGCAATACCGTGACGCTGAACAGTGCCCTGGACGGTAACGCGGTGGACATCTACTACATGGTATAGGAAGTGACGCCATGACGCTCGATGAAGCGAAGCTGTACCTGCGCGTAGATGGGACGGCGGACGACGCGCTGATTACCGGGCTGATAACGGCGGCCGCCAAGTACATCGACGGGCAGACGGGCAAGACGCAGGTTAAGACAGGCGAGGTTGATGGCGTGGCGACATATGGCCCGATTTCCGCCGACGCGCTGTATATCCTGGCGAACAAAATCATGATCGCCCACTGGTACGAAAATCGCGGCATCGTGTCGCCGGGTTCCGTGAACAACATCCCGCGCTCGGCAGACGCGATAATCAATCACATAGCGATGTGTGGTGATTACGCGTGATTATCGGCCGCATGACCGAGCGCCTAACCCTGCAGGAGCCCGTCAAAACCCCAGACGGCCGCGGCGGCTATACGACAGTATGGACGACCCGGAAAACAGTGTGGGCCGAGCCTCGCAAACCTACGTTTAATACGTCGATTGTTGCTGGAGCCGTATCGTCTGACATGACGAGAGAATGGGGCATCCGTTACGACACCGACGTTCGCAAAGGTTGGCGGGCGCTGTGGGGCGACCGAATCCTGGACATCCAGCATACCTACGACTACGGCCGCGAAACCACCATCCTGGTCTGCCGGGAGGTTGTGCGGTAATGGCCGGGCGGGGGTTTTACGTGAATTTCAAGTGCCCGGAACTGGAGCAGGCCGTCAAGGATATCGGTAAATACGACGCCAAAACCGCGCTAAAGATCGAGAACCAAATCCAGGAGTCAACCCGGAATATCCGGCGCGGGGTGTTAAGTCGTATCCATGACGTGACCGGATATCTGCGGAAACACACCACGTCGAATTTTAACCGGCTGAAACTGGAAGGCGTTGTCCGCGAGAAAGCGCCCCACGCTCACCTCGTCGAGTTTGGCCACAAAGGCCCCGCGCCCGCGCCCGAGCATCCGACTATGCGTCCGGCGTTCGAGGAGGAGCGGCCGAATCTGATTCGTGGGCTGGAGGAGGCGATTAAGCCGTGATAATCCGCAGGATTCCGATGGACGCCCTACAAAAGGGTGTTTACAAGATACTGACGACCCACAGCCTGGACGTGCCAGTATACGATGATGTGCCGCATAACACAAAAATGCCGTACATCACGCTCGGCGCGTTTACCTGCAAGAACACCGGCAACAAAACCACAGACATCTCCGACGTATCCCTGCAGGTGCATATCTGGTCAGAGTACGCCGGGAAAACCGAGGTAAACCAGATCGCAAACGACGTGACCGCCTTGCTGACATCGTGGCCCCTTGATTTATCGGCGTCCGGCTTTAACGTAATGAGCCGTGACGTCAATTTTTTTGAGGCATTCCCCGACGACGGGGGCGGGTATCACGGCGTTTTGACACTGGTTTGCAAAATTCAAAACAAGGGGGTAACAACGTGAAATTTGACTTACAGCGGTTTGCAATTGAACTGCCGGACAATCCGGATACTTCCACCGCAACCGTCGGCAAGGACTACAAGGTCTATATCAACACCGGCACCGTCGCCGTGCCCGTCTGGACGCTGATCGGCGGACAGCGCAACAGTCCGCTCAACCGGACGCGCGATACCATTGACACATCCCACAAAACCAGCGGCGGGGCGAAATCTATTCTGGCAGGTTTATCGGGGTGGAGCATTGACTTGGACGGTCTGATGATGCTCAACGACCCCGGCGTCGAAGCACTCGAATACGCCTTTGACAACAACAAGCAGGTGAACATCAAGTATGAGCGGCCGGACGGAAAGTATCGCACCGGCTGGGGCGTTTTGACGGATTTCTCCATCGAACCGCCTCACGACGGCGAGGCCACTCTGTCCGGGACCATCGAGGGGAATGGGCCTCTATCGGCCTGGACATCCAGCAGTGTTCCCGTCAACAGTGTTACCCCGGAAGAAGATACGTTCAGCAAGGCCAATCCGGAGGATATCGCGTTCACCGTCACGTCTACCGGCACCGTTGACCTCGTTTCGCTCAGAATTGGGGCGGCGGCCACCACCGTCGTCAACCCGTCCAACTACGGTTACAGTGAGGGCGTGCTGACCATCGAGGGCGACTATCTCGCCACGCTGGCCAATGGCGTGAAGATTTTTACGCTTATCATGAGCGACGGTAACAATCTTGTCGTAACTGTAACGGTAGGCGACTGACAAAAGAAGCGGGGCGGCTCGAAAGGGTCGCCCCAACTTTGAGGAGGAAACGGTTTTATGAAACGGACCATTCCGTTTGACCTGTTCGGCGAGAAACAGGAGCTCTGCTTTACCATCGCGGGTATCGCCGCGCTCGAAAGGGCGCTCGGGAAATCCATCCAGCAAATTGTAGTCTCGCAAGATGCGGGGTTTAACTTCTGTCTGACCGCTCTGCCCATTTGTCTGAAAAACATCCAACCATCCCTATACGTGAAAAAAATCGAGGAATACCTGGATGTTGAGGGCCATTCCATCGACGACATAGCCGTGCCGATTATCCATGCCATCGCCGCCAGCGGCGCACTCGGTAAGGCGGCGGCCAACGCTGTGCTTAAAATTTACTATCCTGAATTTTTCAAGGACGAGGAAGTGCCCGAAAAAAACGGGTAGAGGACGGCAAGCCCGTCCTGAATTTTCACCAGTGGATTGAGTGGGCCGAGCCGATAGCGTTCGGTCCATTAAATTTGTTGCCAGATGAATTTGGCCGTCTGCAACCGCACGAATTTGAGCAGTTATTGGACGGCTACCGCTGGCGGCAAGAACATCAGGAAAACATGACAGCATATTGGGTGCATTGCCTGATGGCGTGCCAGGTTAAAAAACCGCCGACGCCGGCGCAACTCGTAAAACCCCTGCGCCAGCTGCCGCGTAACAAGAAGAAAGAGGCGGAAGAACTCCGGGAACTGTTTAAAGACCGACTGCCGGGAGGTGCTTAGATTGGCGACAGTCGCCGAATTACTCGTCAAGATCGGGGGTAACGCAGACGGCCTCCGCAAAGAAATCCAGGCGTCACAGCGCCAACTTAAACGCGCCTTCGGCCCCGAAGCCCTCGACGCATCCGCCAAAATGGCCGCCGGGCTCGGCGTTGTAACCGCCGCCGCGAGTGCCGCCGCTGTTGCTGCCGGCAAAATGGCCGTGTCCTGGAACCTCGCCGTCAACAGCATCGAAGACGTGACCGGCATGTCCGGCGAATCCGCGTCGAAATTGCTGGCGCTGGCCCAGATGGTCGGCCTGTCCGGCGAAGACGCCAGCGCGGCACTCGTCAAAATGTCCAAATCGGCCGAGGCCGCATTTGAGAGCATCAAGGAAAACGGCGCCGATTCCAAAGACGTTTATACGAAATTCGGGATCGCCGTCCAAGATTCGAACGGGCAGATGTTAAGCGCTGAACAGATATACGCCAACGTCGCCGCCCGTCACCGCGAGATGGCAAACGGCGCCGAAAAGACCGCCATGGAGCTCGCCATATTCGGCAAGTCCGGCGCAAAACTGAACGACCTGCTGAACCTGACCGCCGACCAGATGGACACCATGACGGCCAAGGCCGAGCGCATGGGGTTGATCGTCGGGTCCGAACAGTCGCAGGCGTGGGAGTCCGCGACGTTTGAAATCAACCGGGCGAAGCTGGGATTCACGGCGGCGGGGAATGCGATAATGACGGCCCTGCTGCCGGCAGTATCGTCGGGTACGTCGGCGGTCGCCGATTTTATCGAGGCGTTCGCCGTCGATACCAAGATGTACGGCGTGACGCAGGCGCTGAAAAATTTGATACCGCCCGAACTGGAACCGGCGATATATGCCGTGGCCGGGGCGGTTACTGCGGCGATGATTCCGGCGCTTATGCGTTTGAGGGATTCGGCGTTGCTTGCCATGGCCCCGCTTGCCCCCCTGCTGGCCGTGGGGGCGGCGCTCGGGCTCGTCGCGTTCGGCGTTGCGAACGCCACCGAGGACACATATAATTTTGCCTCCGGCTGGAACGGCGCGGCCGACGCCATGCGCGAGGCCGGGGATGCTGCCCGAGAAGCTGGCAAAGAAGACTTGTCTTTGCTGTACGACGAACTCGGCCATGTCAACGCTGCCCTGCCGGAACTGGAGAAAAACGCGACGAAAACGGCGGGCGCGCTCGCCGCTGGCACCGGCGCCAAGGGCGCGGCCAAGGCTTACGATGAACTGGCAAAGGCGGCTGAGCAGACCAGCAAAGAGATTTACAAAGAATGGCTGCAGATGACGAACACCCAGACCCAGCAACTGGACGCCTGGTACAAAGACGAACTCGACAAGCTCAACAAGTCCGCGTCAGCCAACGAAAACTACGAGCGCGACTTAACCCGCCTACGGGAAATATACGCCGAAAAGCGCCGGCGCATCGTAGCCGACGAGGCCGAACGTAGCACCCAGATATTCCGTGAAGCCCGCGACCGCATGACCGCGATGGGTAACATCAAGGCAAGCATCGGACTTGAGGGCGTGCAGAAAGAAAAATTCGACCTTGACACTGAGTTTAAAGCGCAGATCACTAGGATCGGCGACTACTACGACGACCTGACGGCGAAATTCGCGGCCGGGAATCAGCAGCAGAAAGACGATTTTATCGCGCAGTGGACGGCGGCCGGGTATGCGTTCAAAATTAACGAGCAGGGCATGGTCGATTTTACCGAGCAGGCAGAGGCTGATAAGTTTAACATTCGTGCGTCTTATCAGCAAAAATGGCAGGATTATGTTGAAACGGGTCGAGCGTTTGAGGCGGAATTAGACGCTGCAAGGAACAAAGGCAAAATAGATGCTTTTGCGGCGCTATTAAGCACGGAAGATGCTATGCAGTATCAGTCACTTATGGGCCGGCAGGAATACATCAGCCAGTTTTACCAGATATGGCAAGATACCCACCGCTCGGCTATGTCGTATATGGCCGAAGCCATGGGCACGTTCTACAACGGCGCCACGTCGGCGCTGACCGACATATTTACCGGAGCGAAAAGCGCGTCCGAGGCGTTCAGCGATTTGGGGAAATCCATCCTGAGAATGCTTGCTCAATGGGTGGCCCAGCAGATTGCCGGGCAGCTTGCTATGGCGATATTCGGGAAATCCATGCTGACGGCCCAGACTGCCGCATCTACGGCGGCGGCCGCCAAAGTTGCTGCGGCGTGGTCGGGCGCTGCGGCCGCTGTATCCCTGGCGACGTTCGGCGCGAACTCTGTTCCGGCGATGGCCGGGATGACGGCTGCTTATGGGTTGTCTATGTCACTAGCCATTCCGAAACTCGCCGAAGGCGGCATCACTACCGGGCCGACGCTCGCGGAAATCGGCGAAGGACGTTACCGCGAGGCTGTCCTGCCGCTAAACCGTCGGGCGTTTGAGAAGGCCGGGCTTGTCGGGCAGAAACCTCCGATCACCCAGCAAAATTATTTTTATGGCGACATCAATACTGAAGCCGATCTTGACGAGATCAATCGTCGCCAATACGAAAGGCTCGAAATAGCTCTCAGAGGAGCGTGGTAAGTATGAAGCTGGTGTGCACCGACGTGATCAACTTCGGCAACCTGCTCCTATACCCCCGGATGGATACCGACAGTAATGCTGACGGCGTGGTCGACGGGTTCTCCAGCCACGCCGACGCCGAAGTCACGGCGGCTTTCGCAATGGAGGCTGCTTCGCAACTAATCAAGGTCACCGATGCGACAGCGGCCGACAAGCAAGCGTACGTCGAGAGCGCCGCCCAGACGGCCAGTGCAGGCCAGGACTGGGCGGCTGGTATCGACTATGATTTCTTTCGAGTGGTAGGAGCGGCCGTTGCTTACCTGGAGCTGGCGTTCTATAACGATGCTGATGCTCTTATTGCCACCAGTGGGCGCGTCGCCATCAGCGCGGATGGTAGCGGCCGGGCAATAACGGCAGCCGCTTCCGCTCCGGCCAACACTGCCACGGTCAAGGCCAGAGTTGGCATCGAGACGACGGCCGCCGGCGATAAGGCTCTGCTGTTTGCCCGGCTCATGCGACTGGCGCAGGAAGAGACGAGCGCGGCCTTCTTCGAGGAATACACTTTACCGGAACATACGGCACTGACAAAGGAAGACCTTAAGTGGCGCACTAAGCGGCAGGAGCGGGCAGGAGCCCATGGCGATATCGACACTGGCGATGGGAAGTATAAGGGTCGGGACATCGAGATCGAATACATGATACAAGGGAAGAATGCCGCTGCGTTTCGTAGTGGCTGGGATGCCTTCGTGGTCAAAGCGGCCCGCCAAAACCAGCGCCTTTATGTCCTTGATGACGATACCCGCTACCTTGAGCTTGCTAAAGTCGTGGGCATTTCGAAGCCCTATCTCAACGGTTATCTCAACGAGTGGGTAGATGGCACAATTGTCTATAGCCAGGAACAGGCTTTCTATTTGGCCGACACCAAAACCGTTTTTGTTGCTGCCGATTTATCCGACGGCAACACTTTTGTGCTTACCAATGGCGGCACCGCCGAGACCTGGCCTCTGCTGATTATCTACGCTCTTCAGGCCAGCGCAGACTTTACTCTCACCAACATAACCGACAACAACCGCCAGATGAGATATAACGATACCTCCATGGCAGCCGACGCTCATATCGTCCTCGATTGCATGCAGGGCACCGCCAAGCGCGGCAACGCGAGCATGACACGCTATGTTTCCGGGAACTACCTGCGGTTGTTGCCGGGAGCCAACACCCTGCGATTCGATGTCGTCAGCGGCACGGGCAACATCGCTCTGCTGGCCGTTTACCGGGAGGCGTTCCTATGAGGTGGGGGCGCACTAGGTGGGGGCGCAGTCGGTGGGGCGGCGTCATCGCCATCGGCGGGGACGTACCCGGCGGTGCAGCAGGGTTCCCGTTTCCGTTACAGCCGGGAGGGTGGAAGATCGAGATATTCGACGCCGAAGGCATCAAGGAATGGGAGACCGGCAGCGATGTCGGCGACAGCTATCTCAACCAACTTCAGTTCAGCCTGGAGGACATCGGCTGCGGCGCCTTCTCGGCCACCTTCCTGCGGCCGATACCCCTGTCGAACTTAACCAACCGTCGCCTCGACATCAAGCTCTTTGGCATGGACGTGCCCTGCTACAGCGGCCATATCGACACCGAACCGCAGGACGGCAGCACCGAAGACACCTATAAAATCAGCGGGTACGGGTATTTCGACAAGCTCGATCTGTGTTACGTAGAGAATGGTAATTGGGCGGCTCAGACCGTGAGCTACATCGTCGACGAAATCGTCAGACTGACCGTCGAACCGAAGACCGACATCGTCTATAACGCCGACAAGATCACCGGCGGCGATTACGTCGTGAATTCGTTTGCGCTTGTCAGGGTCAAAGCAAAGAAGGCGCTGACCGACCTCGCAGAAATCCAGCAGAACATGGTCTTCGGCGTCGACGAGCGGCGAGAACTATTTTTTAAGCCGAAGGACACCACGGTCAACCCTAACGCAGTTTTCTGGGTAGGCAAGCATGTTTCCTCATTCATACCGACTGTTGACAACAGCAAGATCAGAAACAAGCTGTACGTCTACAACGGCAAACGCCAGGACGATAAGTCGAATTTCGTTGGTACCGTACAGGATGACGCCAGCATAGCCGCGTTAAACGGGGAAATCAGGGAGGACGAAGTTACCCTGCCGACCACGCTGGACGATAATGACGCGCTCCGCTGGGCCAATTATCGGCTAAGTCAGTTGGCCACGCCGATCATCAAAGGGAAATTACAAAACATCTCTCTGCCGGTTGGCACCATTCTCAAGCCCGAAGGACTGGCGCGGGTGCATACGAAGACCGGCAAATATTACGATTTGCCGCTCCAGCGCGTCACCTACAAAATCAGCGGCAACGATAAACTCGATATCGCCGTTGAACTCGGCGAAAAGGATCTCGGCGGCAACGACCGCATCGTCGAAATGCTCCGAAACATGAAGATCAACGAGCTTTTGAGCGCCGCCAACATGCGCCAGATATAGGGAGGGGATATCGTGTCGACCTTATGGGCAAGAGCCAACGCCCGCCCCGCTGGGGCAGAAGTAAACATAACCGGAGAGTACCACAAAGTACCCCTCGCATCGCCGTTTGTCGTCATGCTTCGCGAGGTGCCGAAACAATCGGCTGGCGTGACCTGTGCAGGTTTCACTGAAACCACCGGCGTCCCAGGCGCGGGACAATTCAGGGTTTACTACGAAACTGGCACTACCGTCCAGGCCCATCCCCCCGGCGCCGTTGAGTTTCACTCGTCCGCCGCCGGTCAGATTGTCGGTCCCTTCGTATATTCCGGCACTGGTTCGCCTCAGCATGTGGGCGATCTGGCCGAAGTTTCGCGCGCTATCGAAACGCTCGGTATTGAAACCGGGCAGGACTTCGTAGTGCGCGGCCTCGACGTGTTTTGGCCGATTCACCGCATCCCGGCCCGCTCGGCGCGTTGCTCCACAAGCGGAACATGGGCAAATGCGAGCCTTACGGCCAACACCGACGAGGGACAGTCTGCCTATACCTCGGACACCGCCGGAGCATATATCGAGCACACCTTTATCGGAACCGGGTGCCGGGTAATTTACCGCAAGCTCAACAGTTACGGCATCGCGAACGTTACCATCGACGGCTCGCCGCCGCTGACGAATTCGACCATCGACATGTACGCCAGCGCAACCGATTCACTCAATGCTGTTGAGTACACCGGCCTGACTTACGGCACCCACACAATCAGGCTCACCAGGAGCGGCAACAAAAATAGCTCGTCCTCCGGGACGACCATCGGCCTCGACGCCATCGACGTGCTCACCTACGGCGAGGATTTTCGGCGCATCGTTGTGGCGGCCAGCACCAAGACCATCCGCGCGAACGACAGCGACGTTGCCCAAGTCGGCACCTGGACGGCGACGGCCACCGGGTTCGACGTTTTCCCCATGCAGATGCAGGCGACCGGAGCGGCGTCCCTTTCGCACACCTTCGAGGGCACGGGTGTCGTTGTTTGGCTCCGCCGAGGGACCGATTGCGGCCTTGCGGACATTACAATCGACGGCAACACCGCCGCGTCCTTTGACTGCTATAGCGCAACGGCCCAGGACCAGATTCCGGTCTGTATCCTGGGACTTGCCAACGGAAGCCACTCCGTTGTGATAAGCGCGACCGGCACCAAGAGTACCCCGGCGAGCAGTACGGCGGTGTGCGTTCTGGGCTTTACCATCCTTCAGGAGGAAAACAACCCCGAGCCATTCGAGGGTACCCAGGACGGCGTGGCCTATATTCGGGGCGCTCGTATTTCCCGGCTTACCGGGACAACGGTCCAGCTCGACGCAACTGACAGCGAAAACCCGCGATACGACCTTGCCTACGTGAACGCGCAGGGCAATATCGGGACGGTCTTGGGTACCGCGGCGGCCTCGCCGGTGGTACCTGTTTGGCCGGCCAATTCGGTACCGCTGGCGGCGCTCTACCGCGAGAAGGTAGGGTACGCGCCGAAGACGATGGTCGGCCTTTGCGACGACCGTCGGCCGATATCCCACCATCACATAACCATATACGATACCCCCGGTACCTATATTTACGTCGTCCCTGATGTGGGACGGCCGCTAACGCAACTCCTTATTTCTGGATGTGGCGGCGGCGGGAATGGTGGCGCTGCAAGTGGTATTTACGTGGGAAATGGGGGAGGCGCGGGTGGCTACTGTAT
>Ga0208695_1000649_pt1 | contig 35470 bp, 36 predicted proteins | sample AD_UKC111_MetaG_FD_184449 | JGI IMG/M metagenome (GOLD analysis project Ga0208695, IMG submission 184449) | Active sludge microbial communities of municipal wastewater-treating anaerobic digesters from Hong Kong - AD_UKC111_MetaG (SPAdes)... | ecosystem: Engineered > Bioreactor > Anaerobic >...
AAGGATGTATTAATAAACTGAAGGTAATAAAGCGAATTATGTATGGCCGGTGTAGTTTTGAAACATTAAAAATGAAAACTCTTCGGCTTGAAAAAATGAAGTTATTCAACTAACTTTGGAAAGAACCAATTTTAGAATAGCATTAACATACCTGCATGAAAGCATGAAACTTGATGCGGATTTAAGCAAATATATCGGCGAAGAATGGGTTTACGAGCTTGAAATAAAGCACATTAATGCTACCGACATTCCGCCCCGGCTGACGCTGGAGGGGGCACTGAAGACCCGCAGTATCTTCAGTTTTCTGACCGGTGATGTTCGGCTTCCCTTTAGAATATCCAGCGTTAATACAAGAATTGAGGAAGGAGGTTTTTAATGAAAATAAAGTTATTTAATACCGTATCGCTTGTTTTTATATTTTGCCTGCTCCTTTCGAGCAAAGCATTTGCTTCTGTAAACAGTGACATTGAAATCAATATTACCTCTCCAATAGACAGCTTGCAAAGCGAAAGCGGTATGGTAGCCATAGAGCATTTTCCGGAGGAAATCTCAATTCAAGTAACGGCAAAAATCGGGACAATTACAGATATTCAACTGGAATATGGTGGACAGAGCATAAAGATAACACCGAAATATATTTTGACTGTTGAGAATAAGGAGTCATGCGGCCCGTATACAATAACAGCAAAAACAGATCAGGGTGCAGTCCTCACCATCACAGCTAATGTTATTTTTCAAGTGAAAGCTGTCTACGACATCCGGTATCGCACCATCGGAATGAATGTCAGAGAAATATATGATGGAGAGACGCTTATAAAATCTTTTTCAGAGCCGCAGCGAATTGATCTTGTGAATGCAAATACCGTTGCAGACTATGAAAAGGAGCAGATTGCCGGGTGGATCGGTAAGTGTGACGGGAGGACTTATACACTAAAAGGCAGCAATGTTGTGGAGATTCACAATTTTAGTTCCGGCAAAATATATGGAACCTATGATACCAATACGCAATTTGAAACACTGACCACCAGTTACGGCTGGACACCTAAAAGTCTGACAGCCTTTGAAACCATGAGAAATACAGCACTATCCTACCAATCTCCTGTTAAAGTTGACATAGATGCTACCTGGTGCGATGTGAACAAACAGAAGGTTTACGGTAAGCTCACCGCTCAGGACAAGGGAGTGCCGGAGCTGCTCTATCCCTATCAGACTACTTCAGTCACTTTCGCCAAGGATGATGTGCTGCTGTCCCGTAATTTTCAATACATGGGGCTCGAATGGGATTATACGCCGGAGAGTGATGAATATTCTGACGGAGAAAATAAAACGCAGACCAGTATCACGCAGAATATTCATTACAGGATTCCAACGGCAGACTTCTATTTTAAGTTCAAAGCATGTGACGGCAACGACCTATCGGTTGTCATTCGTGCCCCTGTTACAGTGAAACGTGGCGACAGCTATTCATTTAATATAATCTACATGAACAGCGGAACGAGTGCAGCTTATGATGTACCTTTGAAAGGCACGATAGATGAAGTTCTGATTGAAGGAATACCTGAGATGAAGGACTTTTCACCCAATTCAAGTGTTACTTATGATATTAAACGTACGGCTTATACTGATGCCGATGAAATTCACTTGTGGGCAAACATTGGTGTGCCTGAAGGCTTTATTGACGGAAACATGAACAACAACACGGCTACAGTAGTTATACGGATAGTTAACCCCACACCGGATGAAACGCCTGATAATTTTGACAATCCAGATGATCCTGACGACCCGGATAATCACGATGACCCGAATAATCCGGATAATCCGGATAACCCGGACGAACCAGATAATCCACCAGGTTTACCTGATCTTTGTGATCTGTCTGCGTGTATATTTGCACCGCCTACGGTATATGAACATGAGAATTACAGCTATACCGTAAGTTTTACCAATAACACTGATGTAGAACTAAAATCTGCACATTTAAAGGGAAAAAATAACGAGATTGCATTGACGCAAATCCCTTAATTAGCAAATTTTAAGCCCCGGGAGACAAAAGCTTTTACTGTTACAGGTACTGCTGGAAATGCAGGTGAGGTTTATGGCCTGTGGGCTAATGTGGAGGCACCGGAAGGCTTTAGGGATGTAAATATCATCAACAATACTGCTGTTTCAAGCATTAAAGTTGTTAAGCAACCTGATGATGATCCAGATGATCCTGACAATCCAGACGAACAGGATGACCCAGAAAACCCTGATGAGCCAGATAACCCATACGAACCAGATGAGCCTCATAATCCGGATGACCCTGACAAACCGGAAAACCCTAATGACCCTGAGATACCTACCATAGTAAACCTATGCGATGTGTGGGTAAATTTGTCATCTCCCCCGACTGTATATGAGCATGAGGAATACAGCTTTACCGTATATTTCGCCAACTCTACCGATAAGGATTTGTACGATGTTGAGCTAAATGTCACCATTAACGGTAAGAAGATTCCTGATGTGCCCGGTACATCTAATTTCAAAGCATTTGAAAAGAAAGCTTTTCTAGTCACAAAAACAGCTGGAGATAAAAGAGAGCGTATTCGTTTATCTGCTAAGGTGTCCGCACCTGCAGGCTACAAGGACAGCAATACCGGCAACAATCAGGTTTCGGCGGAAATCATGGTACTGGAACGTCCTTACGATTTGGATGTACAGAGAATTACACCCGATGAGTATAAGGAAAACCAGTCTGTCATAACCACTGTTAAAGTATCCAACAAAGGCAGCTTGGACTTTACACCGGGACAAAATGTTACTGTACTGTTTCAAATACCTGAATTGTCTTTGTCAAAGCGAATTGATGCGATAGTAATGGAAAGGGATACCTGGAATGTTGTATCCATCCGCTGGGACACTCCTAATGTGCAGGCTGACAAAAATGTTACCTTGATTGCGATTATTAATCCTGAGCAGTCGTTGAGAAATGAAAGTACTGCTGAAAACAACACTTATACTCAAAAGGCTGTGATAAAGAACATATCCTATGGAGAACCGGAGGAAAGCCGGTCATTGCCTAACCCTCCGAAAAGAAGTGAAAAGCCCAGGGTGACATGGTGGGAGCAGCGGTATGAGGGTGGAAAGTTTGTATGGAGACAATTCTATGCCGAGTTGAAGGTAAACGCTGTACTGGAATATGATACAAAAGCTAAAGGCTATCTCAAGTCAGGCTATGGATACTCAATCCATGTTACAGCCTATGTTGACACCAACTATGACAGGCCGGAGCTGATTACTGCTCCACAGACTGCAGAAGTCTATCTGCCGGAATATCGCTATGAAACCGCTATCCCTTTAATAAAGGAAAACGGTAAATTTATCTTTAAGGAAAATCCCGCATCTCCCTTCCGTTACAGGAAACATTACATACCGCTGTGGTTCCCGGATAACAGGGACTATATAGTACAGCTTCTTGTTACCGATGTGCATACTCCCGGAGGTACGCTGTCACGTTGGATTACAGGAGGGGAACTAAAAATTCACGTAGTGGACAGTATGTATTCCGATGATGTCACCACTGGAAACTGATATAATAATACTTCTTTTTGCTGTCCCTCTACTATGGGCAGCAGTAATGGATTATATGAAGCGAATTATTCCCGACTGGACATGGATAGCCATTCTCCTGCTCGGCGTAATGTCCGCTTTTATTTTGCCACATCCCACACTACTGCAGCGAATTGCGGGGTTTTTGCTGCCAGGCATCTGCCTGTTATCTCTTGCCATGAAATATGGTGGCGTGGGCGGTGGTGATATCAAGCTTACGGCTGCAATTGGTTTTAGCTTTGGCTTATATGGACTTACTTCCATTCTCTTTTTTGCCTTGCTACCGGCCTTGCTTTATTCAAAGCTAACACGGCAGAAAAGTGTTCCGTTGGCAGTATTTTTATGTACCGGCTTTTTTATTCATGCCGGTATTGCTTTGATTACCGGAAGATAATGTGAAAGCACAAATCTATTAGGACAAGGAGGTGCTTTGATGGAGCTAAAAACGATACTTGCCATCGTGCTTTGCCTGGTGATTGCAGGTGGTGCAGTATACCTGTATATCAGGCAAAGAAAGAAATAACGGTATGGCTGTAAAAGGGACTTGAAAACTAAAGTCCCTTTACTGCTGCCGGTTTGATTGGAGTGATTATAAGGATGGATGATGAAAAACGCTTGATGAATAACAATAAGGAAAATCACGTTGCCAATGCAGATAAGGAAGTCAATGCCGGTTATGTAATTACTGATCGGCTGACCGTTGGGAATTCGGAGTTTGTCATTGGTCAAAACGAAAATGCTCCTGCCAAGTTTGTGACATGGAAATGTACAAAGGGCGAAAAGAATTACTATTGGGGGCATTACTGTAAGGATCGCCTGACTGCCCTTGAAGATTTATGCAACCGTGCTCTCGATGAGATCCATTATTTAAAAAGTTATAAACAGGAAAAAGAGAATATAGAAAAAACGGCGCAGAAGGTTGAAAAGAAATGTGAACCGGTGCGATAAGGAGGGATGAAAGTTGGCAACAAAGCTGCAGCTGATTACAGAGCTTTCTCAAAATACGGCAAAAGATATTGTCAAAACACCTGGCAACTGGACATCCTTTCTGAAAACTGCTGCATGGAACTATAAATATCCGTTTCAAGATCAATTGCTTATTTTTGCCCAGCGTCCTGATGCAACAGCCTGTGCTCCCATAGAAATATGGAATGAGAAGTTCGGCAGATGGGTAAACCGGGGTGCGAAAGGCATTGCCCTCATCAACGACAGCGGAAGTCGTTTAACCCTTCGCTATGTGTTTGATGTATCGGATACTAACAGCCGGTATAACCGTCCGGTTGTCCTTTGGTCATTAAGGGATGAATATTCTGAAGATGTGACAGAAACGCTGGAAAATGCTTTTGGTGATCTTAAGGACAAAAGTAATATTCTCGCAGCACTTATTTCAGCAGCTTTCAACGCTGTCGAAGATAATTTCCCTGATTACCTCTCTGACCTGATGTACAGCAGGGAAAACAGCTTTCTCGAAGAACTGGATGATCTTAATGTTGAAGTCATCTTTAAAAATGCACTTAGAAATTCTGTAGCATATTTGCTTTTAATCCGCTGCGGCTATCCTGCCGATGAATTTTTCAACTTTGATGATTTTCAGGGCATTGTTAATTTCAATACCCTTGAAACAATATCCAGTTTAGGTGCTGCAACAAGCGATATTTCAGAAATGATTTTAAAGGAAATCAGTGCAACAGTAAAAAATATTCAGAGAGCAGAAAGAAATCAAAACCGTACATTTGCAAAAAAACAGGACATACGACACAATAAAAGTGAAGATATCAGGGTTGAAAGGAAGGATGATCATGGAGTTGACATACACGATGCAGGGCGATTATCTGGTACCGGATCTGGCGCTGCCGGAGGAAGAGACGCACATCGGCAAATATGGGATGTTGCGCAGGACATACCTGAAAAATTACAGGAAAGGAACATACGCCAGTCTGATGATGTCAGGGAAATTGAACAGCCATCTGCTGGAAATCGATCGGATAGCGAAGGAACGAATAGAGATGATCACGACGGAACTTCTGGAGAGCAATCCGGCACCGGACAAAGCGATAGACCCGATGGGCTGGGCGGGACACATGAACAACCTGCGGCACTCAGCGGAAGAGTCAATACTGGCGGAGCTGGTTTACAGCTAAACCTTTTCCCTACAGTAGAACAGCAAATTGAAGCCATAGAACAGGCGGAGGACAAAAAAACCTCCGCTTTTTCTATTTCACAGGAAGAAATAGATCATTTGCTTTGCAGCGGTACAGGTTTTCAGGATGGAAAGTATCGTGTATACCTGTACTATCAGGAACCGCACAGTACAAAAGAAACTATTGATTTTCTTAAGAATGAATATGGAATTGGTGGCGGCACACATATTTTCATCGAAGGAACCAGAGGAAACCAATGGCATGACGGAAAAGGGATCTTCCTTAGCAAAAGCGGCAGCTTTATAACAAACCCTGAAATAAGACTATCATGGAATCAGGTTGCAAAACGACTTGGTGAGCTGATCGCTGCGGACAGGTATTTAAACAGCAAGGAAAAGGAGCGCCTTCCTGTAGTACAGCAGGAAATGGAAGAACAGCGTCGGAGACTTGCCGAGGAAGCATATGCACGACAAATCCTTAACCGGGAACCTACACCTACGGAACCTGAGTTAAACGTCTCTAAAGATACGGCTAATTATGTCTTCCACCTTGGAGATACGGTGTACATAGGTGCGGAGGAATATGAGATCTTATCATTTAACAATAATTCGGTAGAGCTTCGTGATGTAGACTGTCCCCTGTTCACTAAACAATTTCAGCGTGAAACCTTTGAGGAAATGCTTAGAGATAACCCTCTGAATGATCATCTTCTTATGCGGGAGGGAATAACGGAGCAGCCGACAGTACTTAAAGATGAAAAACTGTCTCCTCGCGACATCTACCAGACATACCTACCCGAAATCATCAACAAGATACGAAATGATGAGATTTACCCCTACCTGCGGGACAGGGATACCGATCCGGACAGTGCAAAATTGGAGCTTGATACTGCAATCGATCGCATTGTTCACTCTATGAAAGAGACACATCCGGATTTTTACGAAGCTTACATCAACCTGCCGCAGTTTAAAGAATGGTTTAGCGAGGATGTATTCCAGCGAACGTACCAGGACTATCTTACGGAAAAAAGGGATAGTGTAACCATTCATGCGGATGACCCCAACGCACCGGAATGGGTAAAGCAAACAGGGAATGTAACCATCACCCGTGAGGGAGATACATTCACCATTGAACTTGAAAAAGGAAAAGAAGATAAAAAGCAATATGTAGAATTTAGCATGGAGCTTGAGCTCCCGGAAGGTCAGAAAGATAAAAAGGAACCTGCCGAAAAAGAAGTAACTGTATCGGGAAAAGCGGAAAAAGCCTGCGTGGATATTGGCTTTATGCAGAGCCTTACCGGTCTTTCAGAGGAACAGCTTATAAAGGACCTGGAAGGTGTTATATTCCGCAATCCTGAAAAGCTGGACAGTGAAGGGAAGCCGATATTTGAAACCTCCGATGCCTATCTTTCCGGTAATGTACGGGAAAAGCTTAAAACCGCCAGGCAGTTTGCCGAAATGCAGCCCGATTTTTACAGCATAAATGTTGCAGCACTTGAAAAGGTACAACCAAAGGATTTGAGTGCATCTGAAATCGATGTCCGGCTGGGTGCCACATGGATTCCTCCGGATGTAATAAGGGATTTTATATTTGAGCTCTTGGAAACCCCATATATGTACAGGCGATATATTGATGTTTTCTATTCATCTTATACCGCCAACTGGAACATAAAGGGTAAAAACGACGACCGCAGCGGCAATATCAAGGCAGTAATGACCTATGGTACCAGCCGTATTAACGCCTACAAGATTATTGAAGAAACATTGAACCTCAAGGATGTGCGGGTTTTTGATACGGTTTATGAGGACGGTGTGGAAAAGCGTGTTCTGAACAAAAAGGAAACCGCTATTGCCCAACAGAAGCAGGAAGCCATTAAAGAAGCATTCCAAAGCTGGATATGGAAAGATCCCGACCGCAGGGAACGCCTGACACGAATTTACAATGACCGTTTTAATTCCGTCCGTCCTCGTGAATATGATGGCAGCCACATCCGGTTTACAGGAATGAACCCGGAAATCACCCTGCGTAAGCACCAGGTGGATGCAGTAGCGCACATACTGTATGGAGGTAATACACTGTTAGCTCACTGTGTAGGTGCAGGCAAGACATATGAAATGGCAGCTGCAGCAATGGAAAGCAAACATCTGGGGCTTTGCCAGAAAAGCATGTTTGTTGTTCCAAACCACCTGACCGAGCAATGGGCAGCTGAATTTTTACAGCTCTACCCTTCCGCTAATATCTTAGTGGCAACGAAAAAGGACTTCGAAACTAAAAACCGTAAGAAATTTTGTGCCCGTATTGCTACCGGTGACTATGATGCTGTAATTATCGGTCACAGCCAGTTTGAGAAAATACCGATTTCGGTCGAAAGGCAAAAAAAGTTGCTTGAAGAACAGATTGATGAGATTACAAACGGCATCCGTGAACTTAAAGAAGAACGCGGAGAGCGCTTCGCTATTAAGCAGCTTGAAAAGACTAGAAGGACATTAAAGTTAAAGCTGGATAAACTTAATGATACCAGCCGAAAAGATGATGTAGTCACCTTTGAAGAATTAGGAGTTGACCGGCTGTTTGTGGATGAAGCTGACTTCTACAAGAATCTGTTTCTTTATACAAAGATGCGTAATGTGGCCGGTTTATCCCAGACTGAGGCGCAAAAATCATCAGACCTGTTTATGAAATGTCGCTACCTTGATGTTCTGACTGAAGGGCGCGGCATTATTTTTGCAACCGGAACACCAATCAGCAATTCCATTACCGAGATGTACACCATGCAAAGATACCTGCAGTATGAAACTTTGCGTAAGAACGGACTACAGCATTTTGATTGCTGGGCAAGTACTTTTGGAGAGACTGTAACTGCTATAGAGCTTGCGCCGGAAGGTACGGGATATCGGGCGAAAACAAGGTTCGCACGATTCTATAACCTGCCGGAGCTCATGAACATGTTCAAAGAAATTGCAGATATAAAAACTGCGGATATGTTAAACCTCCCTGTGCCAAAAGCCAATTACTGCAATATTGCAGTAAAGCCAAGCGAATTCCAGCAAGATATGGTAACTGAGCTTGCTGTTCGAGCTGAACGGGTACGTGCCAAGGAAGTGGAGCCTTATGAGGATAACATGCTCAAAATAACCAATGATGGCCGTAAACTGGCACTTGACCAAAGACTAGCTAATTCTGCACTTCCTGACCATGAAGAAAGCAAGGTAAATGCCTGTGTAGAGAATGTATTCCGTATTTGGCAGGAGAATAGCGATGATAAGCTGACACAGCTTGTATTCTGTGATTTATCCACGCCGAAGAATGACGGAAATTTTAACGTCTATGATGATATTAGACAAAAACTCATAGAGCGTGGTGTTCCTGCTGATGAGATTGCTTTCATTCACGATGCCAACACTGAAATCAGGAAAAAGGAACTGTATGCAAAGGTACGAAAAGGGCAGGTACGAGTCCTGTTAGGTTCTACATTTAAGATGGGCGCAGGAACCAATGTGCAGGATCGCCTGATTGCACTGCATGACCTGGATTGTCCATGGCGGCCAAGGGATTTGGAACAGCGTTCCGGACGTATTGTCCGGCAGGGCAACAAAAATGATGAAGTGTATATCTTTCGGTATGTAACCGAGAATACCTTTGATGCTTATCTCTACCAGATACTTGAGAACAAGCAGCGTTTCATATCACAGATTATGACTTCGAAGTCTCCAGTGCGTTCTGCCGAGGACATTGATGAAACAGCACTCTCTTATGCCGAGGTGAAGGCGCTGGCTACAGGCAACCCGTACATAAAAGAAAAGATGGATCTGGATATTCAGGTTTCCAAGTTGAAATTACTGAAAGCCAATCATCTGAGCCAGAAATATGCATTGGAAGATAGACTGTTAAAGTATTTTCCCCAACAAATCAAATCCACAAAGGAACGCATAGCAGGCTATGAAAAAGACCTTGCTTTGTACAGGCAGCAAAGTGAATTAGAACATGCAGTGGAAAGTTCAGAGGACAGCAAATTTGCTGGTATGTCTGTGAAAGGTACTTACTATACCGAAAAAGCAAAAGCAGGCGCAGCCATCCTGGAAGCCTGCAAGCAGATGACTTCCCCGGAACCACAGGAATTAGGCAGCTACATGGGCTTTCCGATGTTGTTTTCTTTTGATAGTTTCAATAAGCAGTACCAAATCACTTTGAGGGGTTCTATGAGCCATACGGTTACACTGGGCACGGACATCTACGGCAATATTACAAGGCTCAATAATATTCTTGCTGAAATCCCGAAGAAGCTTGAATATTGCAAAGAGCAGTTAAAAACTCTCCACCAGCAGATAGAAACAGCAAGGCAGCAGGTTGATGTCCCATTTGAAAAGGAAGAAGAGCTGCAAACAAAGTCTGCACGGCTTGCAGAGCTGAATATTTTACTCAATATGGATAAGCATGAAAATGAAGTGTTGGATGCTGAACCGGACGAGGATATGGATGCACCTGAAAAAAAGAACATTGACTATGAAAGGTGAGGTGATACTGATGCCCTATGTAACACCGGAGCAGATTGAACGTGCAAAGCAAATGGATCTGCTGACTTATCTGCAACATTACGAACCTCAGGAGTTGGTGCGTTTCGCCGGGAATGTTTATACTACCCGTACCCATGATAGCTTGAAGATTAGCAATGGAAAATGGTACTGGTGGTCGCGCAATATAGGCGGACGTTCTGCATTGGATTATTTGATTAAGGTGCGGGGCATGTCGTTCCTGGAAGCTGTAATTCAGATAGACGGACAGGCGGTTGTCATACCGCCTGTTTTACCAAGGCCACAGAAATCCATTGAGCATAAAAAACTGCTTTTGCCGGAGAAAAGCGAAAACAATGACCGTGTGATTTCTTATCTCACTGGACGTGGCATCCACAGAGAAATAATTGATTACTGCATCCAGACCAACCGGCTATATGAGAGCCGTGATTATCACAATGCAGTATTTGTAGGCTTCGATCAGCACGGTATTCCCCGGTATGCTACACTTCGGGGCACATCGGGTAGAAGGTTTATGGGAGAAGTGAACGGAAGCGATAAGCATTTCTCCTTTTCTATCCCGGCCAGGAATGAATGTAGTAAACTCCACCTGTTTGAAAGCGCTATTGATTTATTATCATATTGTACTTTGGAATTACTCTCCGGCAGGGACTGGCGGCAGGATAATTACCTATCTCTTGCAGGAATTTATATGCCGAAAAAAATTATTGAAGAAAGCACCCTACCCTCTGCGCTCACGCAATACTTAAAGGACTCTACAAAAATCAAAGAAATAGCCCTGCATTTGGATAACGATACAGCCGGAAGGCTGGCAGCAAAAACGATTCAGACCATTTTATCATCCACACATATAGTTACTGACGAGCCGCCAAAGTATGGGAAGGATTATAATGATTATTTGAGATTTAAAATGAGGTCGCAATGTCCACAAGAATATGTAAGATAACACAATTGCTAATTGATATCATAGCATGAAAGGAGTATAATATGATTAGAATGTTACTACAAGGAGTTGATACCATGCAGATTAAACCATCCGCAAGTATCCGGCAAAACTATAATGAGATTGCAGCTTTGTGCAAGTCCACGGGAGAACCTGTTTTTCTCACCAAGAACGGTGAGGGTGATCTCGTGGTTATGGATATAGAGGCTTTTACCCGTCGAGAAAAAATGCTGAAGCTAAGAGAAGAACTGTTGGCTGTTGAGGAAGACCGCTTGACTGGCCGTGCCGGAGTTACACCGGATGAATTGGACAGCTATCTCGAAAGCATTATAGACGAGGTGGAACATGGAAAAGAAGATTCAGTATAAGGTAATTGTTTCCGATCGTGCCCGTCAAATGCTGGCGGGCCACGTACGGTTTTTAGCACAGAAAAGCCCTACTGCTGCACGTAAAGCAAAAAACGATCTTATGAATGCTATTCGCTCTCTTTCTATAATGCCTGAACGATTCCCATTTCTTACTGCAGAATTTATACCCCTGAATAAGTATCATAAGATGTTTGTTGAAAAATATTATCTGATTCTGTATCAAATCAAGGATCATACAGTGTTTGTTGATTATATTGTGGATTGCAGGCAGGATTATGGGTGGCTGGTGCGATAAACATGATTTGTGTATTTAATATAAATATCTTGGAGGTATATTATGGATTACTTATTTGACTCTAGAGGTAATTGTATGTCTTTTTTAATGACTATAGAGTATCCTAAATATAAACAAATAGTAGATGCTGCATATGCAAACAAAGGGGGAATCGAAGGACAGCGAGATGTACTTAAAGCTAGTACGGCAATTAGAATACGAAAGAGAATGATTGAGGATATTATTAAAGGCACAGTATTACCTCCAGTTGTAATAGGTGCAGTCATTAGTGATCAATCATTTGATGATTTTTTGCATTTATCCGAAGATCAGCTTGTGTCATGGTTGGTTGAACATAATGATGTTATATCCCTTATTGATGGCATGCAACGAACTACAGCGTTGATGGCCGCTGAAAAAGAAGCATTAAATGGATTAGCAGATTATAAACTGCGTGTAGAAGTTTGGCTTGCAAAAAATGTAAATCATTTAATATATAGAATGTTAATACTTAATTCTGGGCAAGTTCCATGGGATATAAAAAGACAACTTCAAACAGTATTTAGTACATTACTTAAGAAGATTAGAAATGATGTCCCTAATATCACAATATTCACTCAAGATGATAATAAACGTCGTGTTGCTCCTGCGCAATATCAAGCGAGTGATATATTGGAACTTTATCTGGTTTTTGGTTCTCGGAAAGAGAAGATTGATATAAAAGAAAAATTATCTGATGAATTTGTGAGGTTAGATTTCATTGAGGTAACCTCAGTAGATGAGTCAAGTGATTTATTTTGTAGAGCATTAAGCTTACTAGGTGAACTAGATAAGTGTTTTGGTAGATATCAGAATGATCAGACGGAGATTACTGGAGAGAGGTTCTTAAACGGTAAAGATATTTTTGGAAGTCAGCCAGCACGTGTAGGGTTTATTGCAGCTACAGCGCAATTAATGTTGGGAAGGCCTGGTAGCACACAACCGAAGGAAATAACAAATGCTAAATGGGAAGAAAAAAATATTCTAATGGATAAGTTAATTGAAAAAATTAACCAAATCGAATTACCTCAATTGAAAGAGTTTTTAGCCTTAGAAACCCTTTCAGAAAAACTTTTAATCAAGAAAGTTTCCAAAGTAGGAGATTTTGAACGTGAGTTCTTTAAAACTGCTTTTTACACTATGTATGAAGAAATAGAAAATTTAGGAACTTTAGAAGTTTGCTGGAACGCTTATTAGGTGATTGCTATGAGTCGTAATATGAAAGACGCAAACCAGAGTTTTTTTAATCATATTATAAATTCTATACCTGCTGAATATTCAGATTTTAATATACCGAATTGTGTACGATATATCAAAACCAATGAAATTGAAAAAGCCTGGTTAAAAAATGCAGTAATTACACGAAGTTTCAAGTTTTCGAAGAATTCATTTGCAGTTTTAATCTATTTTGAAGAAGCTGAGTATATTTGCCTAATTAATGCTACACAACAATTAAAGCAACCGGTAGAGAATTTTGAGCTTATAGAAATAAACTCCGGAGTTTTTACTCTTTTAGGGTCAGAAGGATTTCTAAAAATAAATGCGGGAATAGATAGTTCTGAGATTATAGATAAGTTATTATATGATACTTCTCAATTAAATGGCGAATATACTGGACACGAACTTTATGATATAGAACAGTATTTTTATAAATTGTTGCTATTTAAATTGAATTTTAATTTTCCAGAATGCTATATTAAAGATAATGCTAACCTATTCTATTGGGTGATTTGCAATCTTTTAGTACAAATGAGAATACTGTCGAGTAATGCTTATAATGCTAAAACTATTGAAGCATGGGAAAGGATTATATTTGAGCAATCCGAGCTTGACAGATTTAACTATAAGGGTTTGTTGTTGTCTTATTGTGCTTTGACTTGGGATATTACTTACTTGTATTTATATCAGTGTTTAGAAGATATATTTGTGAAAAGTGCAGCTACATCTTTATACAAAAAGCTAAAAATTGAAATGCCTATTTCAAATTTTAGCCATTTGCTCTATGATGAACTTCAATGGCAACCAAAGGATTTAGATTGTATACAGTCAATAGTTGATAAATTAGATCAAACTTCAGAGGCTTTAGTAAATATAAAGTTGGTAAGTAAAGATATGGATATAGCTAAGTGGATATATAAAATGAGAAATAGTATTGTTCACGAAACACGAGAGACATTAATAGCAATTGATGATGATGAACAATGGAATAATGCAATAACCGGTTTAATATATTTACTTATTGAAGCAACAACCACAATTAATTGATTACCAATTTTTAACTATTTTTAAAAGTGAAATAATAATTTTTCTTTTCTATTTTTAATTGGCGCTGTATAATCAGCGCCTTTTTTGCTGTAATGTTACAGCACGAATCCCTTCTATATTTTTTCGGCTGGCAATCTAATACCTGCCGTAAGTATTTCAACATAAGACAGGTGTCTTATGTTGTAGCAAGCACTGAATTTTGTCTCCCAAAATTCACTTGTTAAGGGGATACCCCCTAATACCCCCGTAAAAATGTAATAGAAAGTGTGGTGATAACTATAGGAGCGTTTTTGTTAGGCATATTTATAGGCGGCATTGTCGGCATTGCTTTTATGTGCCTTTTCCAGATCAACATCCCATATGAAAGGGATGAGGATAAGATTTCAGCAGAAAGGAGTGGAAACGTTGAGAAAACGTAGTATTCGTGTTCAAGTGTGGCTGAACAAAGAAGAAAAGACGAAACTGGAAGCCAGCGCAAAGAAAGCAGGACTTTCACAGGAAAGCTATATACGCACCCTCATCAACGGTTATGTACCAAAGGAACTTCCGCCTCCCGATTATTACGCTGTAATGAAAGAGCTTCACGCTATTGGCAGCAACTTAAACCAGATTGCTGCAAGGGCAAATGCTATAGGGCATATTGACCGCACAACATTTCAGTATGAAGCCAACCGGCTCCGAAAAGCCGTGCTGGATATACAGACGGCAGTTACTTCGCCGGAAAGGAGAGTTGAAAATGGATAGAATGATTGATAAGCAGGAAAAACTTATGCGCCGTATAGAAAGGAATTTTGCAGACTACAAAACGGCAGTTTTGAAGCTCGATAAACAGAGCATTTTTGATAAAGCTGCCGAAATTGCCGCTGTTAAGCGTGTTGTGCATTATATGACCAATATTCACGGATATTATGAAAGAGATATTGATTATCTTCTGAAATTTCAAAACCCATTGAAGCTTATTGTTGACCGCTATCAGGTCAATACCCGTGCATACCTGCATGATGTTGTTGCCAGAGTGTGTGATACTCAGGACATGACAGGTGAGTATCCCTTTAGGCCGACTATAAGGGAAAAAGAGCTGGTGCGATAATCTATGGCGACCACAGCGATATGGGATGTTACAGACCGCCTTGACCGGGTAATCGACTATACTACAAATCCGGATAAAACAGAGAACCTTGATTTTAACAGTTCTGAATTTCGAGGCCTTCAGGAGGTTCTAAAATATACTGTACAGGATACAAAGACTGAGAAGCAGTTTTATGTTACCGGTATTAACTGTTATCCAGAGTCTGCCTGTAAGCAAATGTCCAAGACAAAACTGCAGTTTCAGAAAACGGATGGCATACTTGCATTCCACGGATATCAGTCATTCGCACCCGGAGAAGCTACTCCTGAAACTGCTCATGCTATTGGTGTAAAAATGGCACAGGAGTTATGGGGTGACCGTTTTGAAGTGGTTGTTTCCACCCATCTTGATAAAAATCATCTTCATAATCATTTTGTACTTAACTCTGTTTCCTTTAAAGATGGCAAACGATATTACGATAATAAGACTACCTACTCCCTTATACGACAAACTTCTGACCGGTTGTGCCGGGAATACTCCCTGTCTGTCATTGAAAACCCGCAGAGGGGCAAATCCAGGCACTATGCTGAATGGAAGGCTGAACAGGAAAGTAAACCTACCTGGCGCGGGCTTATTCGTGAAGATGTAGACAAGGCGATTGATATATCTATGACTTTTACACAGTTTATTGCTAACCTTCGCAAACAGGGATACGAAGTAAAAACCGGTGTGAAATACATGGCAGTGTGCCCGCAGGGAAAGGAACGCTTTGTCAGGTTAAAAACTCTGGGTGATAATTATACTGAGGAAGTCATTAAGGAAAGAATACTCCATAACCGCACGCCGAAAAGACCACAAATCCTGCCTGAACCAAAACGAAAACGATATACCATACGAGGCGGTATGAAACTAAAAAATAAAAGAAAACTCTCAGGATTGCAAGCTCTCTATTTTCACTATCTGTACAAAATGGGTATCTTACCGAAACAGCGTGTGTCCAGGAAACGGACGCATTTTTTATTACGGGAGGATCTCCGGCACATGGAGGAACTAACTGCTCAAACAAGGCTTTTATGTAGAAATCACATTGAAAGTAAAGAACAGCTTCTTGACTTTCAGAATGGGCTTAACCAGGAAATATCAACCTTATTGGATTCTCGTAAATCTCTCTACCATCGACTACGGCGGTGTAAAAATGAATCGCAGAAAACAGAGTACAAAGAACAGATTGCAGAGCTTTCAAAGAAGTTGTCACTGCTTCGAAGGGAGGTGAAGCTTTGTGAGGGTATTCTAAGCCGTTCTGAGAATATGAAACAAAAATTGCTTCAGGTCAGACAGGACAAAACTCATCATAGAAAGGAGGAAAAGGAATATGAACAGCGGAGCCGACGCAGCGGATCAAATCGTCAATATGAGTCTTAAAGGAATCGAGGTAATGGCGAAGATTTCCGGTGAAGGTGCAAAAAACCTTGCCACCTATTTGTATGCTGTATTGAAAGACCAGAAAAGGACAAAGGGTAGAATCCGCCTGGAAAGCTTATTACGCAGTGGTAAAGAATTAAAGGTCTTTGCTGTACGCAATGTGGACTTGAAAAAGTTTTGTCAGGAGGCTAAGCGATATGGCGTTCTTTATTGTGCCTTGCGGGATAAAAAAAGTTTGGACGGTATGTGTGACATCATGGTACGGGCAGAAGATGCATCAAAAATCAACCGTATTGTAGAGCGCTTCAAGCTGGCTACCGTAGATACAGCAAGTATCAAAAATGAAATTGAGAAAAGCAAGGCAGCCAAAGAATCACAAAAAGCACCGGCAGAAAAAGAAACACCTGCCGAAAAAAGTACGGATGCTTTTATCGACGAGCTTATGGCAAAGCCGGACCAGGTAGAACCGGTTATTGAATCAGCCGATAACCCAAACCCCACAACGGCGACGTCGGAGAAATCCCGTCCGTCCGAGCCTATCTTAGATCACGAAGGGAAAGCCGCCGAGGGTATTATTGAGCCGGCTAAAAAATCAGTACGCGAAGAACTGCGAGAAATCAAAGCTGCTCGAAAGGAGCAGGCGGAGCCTAAACGTGAATCAACAAAAGAACAGCCGCAGGCAGCAAAGCAAAATGCCAGGGCAAATAAGCCTCAGCCCAGATCAAATAAACCGAAATCGAAAGCGAGGTAAACACTATGGGAAGTTTTGATGATTTATTCCAGCATGGAAATGAACAGCCTGTAACCCAAAATAGTAAGTTTTTTGATAAAGAAGCATGGAAAAAACAGAAACAGGAACAGCGGGAAATAGTATATTCCATCATCGAAAATACAGCGGAAGATGTGGCACGGGATGGTGTGAAATTTCAAAGCTACCTGGATGTGCAAAGCCGTTTTGACCACTATAGCGTGGCTAACGCTCTTTTAATCCTTGCACAAAAGCCTGATGCTACCCGCATTGCGGATTTCGACACATGGAAGGAACAAGGTGCCTACATTCGCAAGAAGGAAACCGGCTTTTACATTTTAGAGCCCGGTGATGAATATCGGCGTGACGATGGTACTGTCGGTATCAGCTATAACCTGAAGAAGATGTTTGACATTTCCCAGACTGGAAACAGCCGCAAACGGGAAACACCTACCTATCCTGACGACCGCACCTGCATCAAGGCGTTGATGGATCATGCACCTGTGCCCATTTGCATCAGTGATACACTGCCGGAAGGTACAAATGCCCTGTACCAGCCGGACACACGGGAAATCCACATCAGAAAAGGGATGGATGCCGGCAGTATTTTCCGAGCCCTTTCTCAGGAACTTGCTCATGCAGAAATGGATACCGGTGATGGCAGGTACCGCCGAGCAGATCACACCTTTCACGCTTATTGCGTTTCCTATATACTCTGTAAACAATACGGAGTGGATACTAGCGGTTACAGCTTTGATCGTATTCCCCAGGTGCTGGAGGGAATGAGTGCGAAAGAAATTCGAGCCGAGCTCTCGGTAATAAGGGAAACTGCAGGTGAAATTTCTGGCAGGATGAAACGGATGATTGCGCAGTATCGGCAGCAAAAACGGCAGGAGCCGGAACATTAGGAGGAATGGCCTATGAAAGAAGAAAGGGTGCTTACCCTTGATAATTATGAGTATGGCGTCGTGGTAAACGCTTTGAATGAGCTTAGAAACGACCTTATTAAAGATGATAAACCCACTGATGCCGTAGATGAACTGCTGTTAAAAACTATTGACGCCCCGGCAAGAAAACAGAAACGCAGGAGTTATAATGAGGCACGATGAAACCGCAAGGAGCAACCTGATACTCTTTGCGGTTTTTTTAATTCCGGTCGTATGGGCGGCATTATTAACCGCCCCTTCACTTTCCGGGGGGCTTCCCGAAATTCTTGCCAATCTTACGTCGGCAATGAACAATCCATTTAATATCCAATGGGTAGAAGATACACCCAGGTGCATCCTGCTGTCTATCACTGCTTATGGTATGAGCATCGGGATTTATCTGTCTACCAAACGTAATTACCGACGTAGAGAAGAACATGGCAGTGCGCGTTGGGGCGGCGCTGCGGCTGTTAATAAAAAATACCGGGATAAAGTACCACATAAGAATAAAATCCTGACAAGGAATGTCAGCATAGGACTTGATGGAAGAAAACACAGGCGCAACTTAAATGTTATGGTGGTGGGAGGCTCCGGCTCAGGTAAGACCCGATTTTATGCTAAACCTAATGTCATGCAGGCCAATACCTCTTTTGTCATCCTTGACCCAAAGGGTGAAATCCTGAGGGATACAGGGAACCTGTTAAAAGCAAAAGGCTATGAAATTAAGGTGCTGGATTTAATCAATATGAACCTGTCCCACTGTTATAATCCTTTTGAATATCTCAGAGATGACAAGGATGTATTAAAGCTTGTAACAAATTTAATCAGAAACACTACACCAAAAGGCAGCAACACCAACGACCCCTTTTGGGAACGTTCCGAAACTGCACTACTTGAAGCGCTTATCCTCTATCTTCTTTATGAAGCTCCTAAAGATGAACAGAATTTCCCCATGGTCATGGAAATGATTGCTGCAGCCGAAGTTCGGGAGGATGATGAAACTTATCAAAGCCCACTTGACGAACTGTTTGAGCGATTGGAAATGCGGGAACCGGAGCACCTGGCTGTCAAACAGTACAACATTTTTAAACTTGCCGCAGGCAAAACCGCCAAGTCCATTCTAATCGGTTTAGGTGTCCGCTTAGAAAAGTTTAACCTGACTACACTTGCAGGAATCACAACAGTGGACGAAATGGAGCTCTCCTCTATCGGAGAGAAAAAGACAGCACTCTTTGCCGTGATACCCGATAACGACAGCAGTTTCAACTTTATAGTCGGTATGCTCTATACTCAGCTTTTTCAAAGCCTTATGTACATAGCTGATTATAAATATGGAGGGCGGTTGCCTGTCCACGTCCATTTTGTTATGGATGAGTTTGCGAATGTTGCCTTACCGGATGAATTTGATAAGTTGCTGTCTACTATGCGATCTAGGGAAATATCGGTATCCATCATTCTGCAAAATCTGGCACAGCTAAAAGCCTTGTTCAAGGATACCTGGGAATCCATTGTGGGCAACTGTGACGAGTTTTTGTATCTGGGCGGTAACGAGCAATCCACTCACAAGTACGTGTCTGAGCTTTTAGGTAAAGAAACCATTGACACCAATACCTACGGGATGAGCAAAGGCAGAAACGGAAGCTACTCTACCAATTACCAGCTGTCGGGAAGAGAGCTTCTGACTCCCGATGAAGTACGGATGTTAGATAATCGTTACTCCCTTTTGTTCATTCGGGGTGAGCGGGCAGTAATGGATGAAAAATACGATATTTTAAAGCACCCAAATTTAAAGCTGACAGTTGACGGTGGCAGTGAACCCTACCGGCATGGTAGTACTGAAAACGCTCTGGACTGGAAAACTGTGACATTAAACGAGGAAAGTGATTACGAGCTTCTTTCTGATGAAGAACTCGAAATAGTTATTCAATCTTAAAAATACAAATCAGGAGGTATGAATATTTATGAAAATTTCAATAAAAACCAAAAAGTCAATCGCGATTTGCTGTGTATTGGTACTGATGATAACTCTCTTTGCCGTACCTGTCTACGCTGCAAATGATCCCTTAACCGTTGTCAACAATTTATCGGATTTTATATTTGGGCTGATCCGTGCCATTGGATTGATCCTGCTGGGCTTTGGCATTGTGCAGATCGGTCTTTCTCTGAAATCCCACGACCCTTCCCAAAGAGCTAACGGATTTCTTACTCTCGCAGGCGGCGTAATTATTACCTTTGCGAAAGAAATTCTATCTCTCATTACAGGAGGCTGATTGCAGTGTTCAATGAATACCCGATAAACGAGAAAATGCACATTCATTCACTCAATGGTGAGCTGCGGGAAGCTACCGTCCTCAAACGATTGGGTGACAACGATTATCTTGCTGAATATAACGGTGTCAAATGCCATGCAATCTACAACCCATTCGTCAATAAATTTTATGTAGATGACAAGTATGGCATCATCAAGGACAAAATATCCTGCAGGGATGAACCATGCAGATAATTATTAAAGAAAAGGTAAGCCCGCGTTTTATGCGCGGGTTTTGCCTCGGAAATGAGGTGAATCTATTGTGTCCAGCGGAAATTGGGTAATCGATAATTTAAATAACGCGCTTCAAACATGGAATGATAAGATGTCTGAAATCTGGCTGCTCGTAACTCAATCTCCCACAGAATTCAAAGGTGGCGGTATCTGGAATGTTATTGTGAATATCCACGGAGCACTGCAGGCTACCGGCCTTGCCTTACTGGTACTGTTTTTTGTTATTGGTGTGGTTAAGACATGCGGCAGCTTTGCGGAGGTAAAAATACATTATAGAACATACACAGAAAGCACTTGTTAGCATTCGAGCCAACAAGTGCTTGTTTGCGTAAGATAGCTATCTTTTTTCGGCTGGTTGTGGTATTACCTACCGAAAAAGCAAGTAATCACTAAATTATTATTAGGTTTATCGAAAGATAAACAATGAAAGGAGCGGGAGAATTTATGCAGGAAACGGAGGTGAAACTAATTATGATTAGTGAAGTACCTGCCGAAAAAGTAAGCTGGTTGTGGTATCCATATATTCCCTTCGGCAAAATAACCATTGTGCAGGGAGATCCGGGAGATGGTAAGACAACATTTATACTTGCAGTAACTGCTCTGCTGACAACCGGTCGGCCAATGCCTGAAAGCGATATACCTACAGAACCGATTACCGTTATCTATCAAACTGCGGAGGACGGTCTTTCCGATACAATTAAGCCAAGACTTGTAGAAGCTGGTGCAGATTGTACAAAGGTAGCAGTTATTGACGAAAGTTACCAGCCCCTTTCTTTGTCGGACGGAAGATTGGAAAAAGCCATAAAGCAGATAAACGCCAAACTTTTGATACTTGATCCTTTGCAGGCATATCTCGGAGAAAATATTGACATGCACCGGGCAAATGAAGTGCGTCCGACATTTAAACAGCTTGCAGGAATAGCTGAGCGCACAGGCTGTGCCATTGTAATAATCGGACATATGAACAAAATGAATGGTACAAAAGGCTTGTATAGAGGTTTAGGCTCGATTGATATTGCAGCTGCTGCAAGGAGTGTGCTTCTTGTCGGTAGATGCAGGGATTCCCCTTCTATTCGAGTAATGGCACACCTAAAAAGTAGTCTTGCACCTGAAGGAAAGTCTATCGGCTTTGAACTGGACGAACTTACAGGATTTCGATGGGTAGGGTATTATGATATTACCGCTGATGAGTTGCTAAGCTGCAACCACAAGATTGAGGAAGGGCAGACAAAGCAGGCGCAGGCTGAAATGATGCTATATGAGATATTACGCAATGGTGCTGTCCCCTGCTCCGACATTTATGCTGGAATGGCAAAGCAGAATATCAGCAGGCGGACAGCCGAAAACGCGAAAAAATCAATAGGTGCCAAGTCCTACAAACAAGGCTCTTGCTGGTACTGGATACTGCCACAAGGCAACAACGCAACAACGCAGTGAATGAGAAACATTGCGGAGTTGGATTCTATATTCCCATAGAAAAAGCATATATTACTTTGCTTAAATACCTAAAGCTATATAGTTTCTATAGTTAACCGACTTGCTGAATGAGCAGGTCTTTTTTTATTTCAAAAAACAAGGTATAAACTAAAACATTGTAAACAGTAACAAATTGGTATAAAAGCCATATCACTTGATGTTGTGATAATTGATTTCACCTAGCGAGTTAGGACTTTTGGCATTATTTAATAGGAATATGGTACCATATTTCCAAAAATGTGTAACTTTTTAATCAGTTATTGTGTCTAATATTATAGAGAGATAAATTTTAAGTCTCTCCACATATATTGAAAAAAGGAGATGGACAAGCTATGGTACATATAAGATCGCCTGATAAACCTATAAGGTTTTCATAAGACTTAAAAGGCTCTCACATATCCCCGTTATCTTGCCCCTTCAAAAGCCTATGATTAAAAGGATACTAAAAGAGCCTTACATCAAGGAATGTATCTCAAAAACCATAAGAAGTCAATATGAGATTGGAGGTTTTTTCTATGAGGAATATATTATCAAAACTATTAGTGTTTATCTGTGTTATAGTGCTTGCAACCGGCTCCACATTATCTGTGTCTGCTAGTGAAAGTAAAGCACTGGATTCAAAACAGCTGCCTACACCTGCGGTAAACTTTGACAAGGATGCTGTTGCAGAGTTCAAATTGGAATTAACCCAAGTAAGTAACAATGCTCCACTTTCAAAAGGTGTAGACATTGAGGAAATAAAAAAAGGGCTTCAAAGTACGTCAAGCTCGAAGGATGGAACGGATAATATCTCGCCTCAAACTTTGACAGACCCGTATGAGCCAAACGATGATTCCGGCACTGCTGCAACTATTTCATATAATCAATATACGTATGCAAATATTGGAACCGCAATCGACCAGGACTGGTACAAAATAAATCTGACCGTCAGTTCCGATCCCGATGAGATAGTGGCCTTTTTACTCAAAGATATTCCTGCTGGCTGTGATTATGACCTGTATATATTCGACCCAAATTTCAATTATGCGGCATCACAAAATCCTGGTAACGCAGATGAAAGGATTTATATAGACGTACAAACTTCTGGAACATGGTATGTTGTTGTAGTACCTTACAGTGGGTATAACGACAATGCGAACTATAAGCTTTTTGTCGGAGACGCATGGCAGAACGGGACAACAGGGTGGATGCCAACTAATTTGACTTTTAATTTTACATCCAGTAATGTAGGTACAATTTTGCCATATCAGATATTTGACTTAAGTTATGACGCTAGTATTCCAGATTCAGCCGTAGTACGGTATATACAAATTGACAGCACAGGTACTGGAAACTGGGGAAACCAAGTTAAATATTTATACTCTGCTCAGACAGATACGTGGTATGAAACTTTTGTAGGATTGGATTATGTTCTAGATATTCCTGAAGATACTTTGTATGTAAAGCAACAGTGGCCTATTACAACAAAAATTCAATATCTTTATACTCCAATAGCTACTTGGACTCCCAATATTTACTTTGCATATAAATACATCATTGAATAAATGAGTGTAAAGATTTTCCTTAACATTCCGATATACATAGTGTACGTACCTATTCTTAATAAAGTCTGGATAAATCGGAATGAAGCTTTAAAACTACATCTAATGTAGGACGGGGACATGCCGTGAAAAGCTTTGGGTATGTCCCTTTTTATGAAAATTGAAAGTAATATGGAGGTGGAAGTTTTGAGAGTAGAAGCCAATAATGCGTATGCATCAGTAATGTATCAAGGCTATGCAGCCAACAAAAGAGTGCCTAATTTTGCACCACAGGACAGTTTGTATCAAGAAAGCCTAAAAGATGAATCCAAACAGCTAAAAAATGTGTATCATGATTTTAGCCAATTTAATCCGATGAATTTTCTGGGGACAGCCTACATACGTTCTAAAATTATGGAATCTTCACAAAGTCAGGAAAACTCCATTAACTTAACTCCTGGAACTACATTGAGCCTTGGTGAGTATTCGGGGCAGGATGTTATTCTAAGTATAGGGGATAGTTCTGTAAGCATGTCCTGGGGTTCAAACCCAATAGGTAGTGCCTATGTTAAAAAATTTAATGAAACTATAAACAGAATGTTAAATGGTCAAAGAGACGAAAATGGAATACCTGACTTATCCAAGTTGACAAGAGAGCAAGTTGCTGAACTACGGGAAATAGAAAGAGGTCATGAATGGACGATTATGCAAATGGGTGGAGTAGAACAATATGAATCTATACGGCGTATAGGTGAATCTTTTGATCATCTTATACGTATAGCAAACGGCCAAATGCCAATGGCCTCGTTAAGCCCCGATATGCATGGAAAAATTAAAGCAGGACTGGAAATGGTGGGAATAGATACTTCAAAGCCCTTCTATGTTAATGGACAAAAATTCATATTCACCGAAGGCGGAGCTTTAAGATGCTCAGAGTAATAGAGTATAGCATGGTATGACGGTATGTCTCGTTTTTGGAGGAATTCTCAAAAAAATAAGTACAAAGAGTTGGCTTGATATTCATTTTAAATTGGAGAAATTAAAGAGTATTGACATGTTTCTTCGAACAGACACTATAAAAATAGCCACCAGACATCAATCCCGTCAACTCGAGCCATGTTGAGAGTTGCGTATTGATAACAAGGAATTAACAAAGGGGCTCCGGAGAGGCTCTATATAAGCCTTTTGTGTAATTGTATGGTCAGAGTCTAAAGCATGAAAAACATGATTTTTTACTTCGCGGGAACATATCAATACAAGCCTTAATCATAGTGGCAGAGCGGTTTAGATGTCGGTGCTTGCTGACAGAGCAGGTTAGATGTTAGGGGTCAACGACAGAGCAGAATAGATGTTTTTTTAAAAATACAGGGTTGTGAGAGTAGGATGGATGTTAGGGTTAAAAATTTGAAGAATAGGCTAACCAACATGAACGAAAACTATAGATATGATAATTAGCCTGACGGCAACAACGCATATTATTTATCCGCTGAGTTTTATAGAGATGACATACATTATTTTCTGTTAGTCATTAAGATTTGCAACTGGAGGTTTCATCGTGGCTGACAATAAAAGAATACACTATATTCCACCATTGCCTCCGAAACGAGAAAAGCGCGTAGGAATTTACTGTCGTGTGAGTACAAACAGTGCTGACCAGCTGAAAAGTCTTACCGCCCAAGTTTCAGCGCTAACAAGAATGACAGCAGTTAATCCCAAATGGTTATTGGTAGATGTGTATATAGATATTGCTTCAAGCAAGACAGGTTCTTCTCGTAAAGAGTTTAATCGTATGCTAAATGATTGTAAGTCTCGTGATATTGAAATTATACTAAGCAAGAGTATTAGCAGATTTGGCTGGGATACCGTGGAAGTTCTGGAGGCGTTGAACCAGCTAAAGGTTCTCGGTGTTCCAGTCATATTTGACCAGGAAGTGCTAAATACAGCCGATATAGATGATGAATTGATGATTTCAATTATCGAGTCAATTGCTCAGGCAGAGAATGAATCACGTGGCGACAATATTAAGTGGGGTATCAAACAACGTGCTGCACAAGGGACCTCAAAGTTATATAATAGAAAATGTTATGGGTATTTTAATGATGCAGATGGTAATCTGGCAATTGATGAGAAAGAGGCGAAAAATGTCCGAGTGATATTTAACCTCTATCTTCAAGGCAAGAGTGTTTTAGGAATTGTGAAAGAACTGGAACGACTAGGAATTAAATCGCCTACCGGAAAGGCTACATGGCCCAAGAGAACAATTGACGTAATGCTAAGTAATGAAAAGTATATGGGCAATGTGCGGTTGTTGGATAACGGAAAGCACGATGCATACTATCTGGCAGAGGGTAACAATCCGGCGATCATATCCAAGGAAACTTTCCAAGCGGTGCAGATTGAAAAACAGCAACGAAGTAATGTTATAAAGGTCAAAGACGGAAGTAAGCGAAAAGGTAAAAAATATAGTTCGAAAAAGTAAATAATAAGATATAGGTCGCAATTGTAGAATTTTATGCAATAGTTATTATTTTATATTTGAGGGGGTGTTATTAATGCAAAATTCACCGTCCAGCACATTACGTTCATTGGGTAAAACTGTTTTTGTCGATTTTTACTATGACTTTAAACAAGCTTCACTAGGTTTATTATCATTATCTGATTTGGCATATAAACTCATGCAAGAAAATCCGCGAGCACAAAGCAATACTTATGATACTCAGAAAGCGCGTGCAAGCAATGGAAAATCAATTTTTGATAGAGGCTTAAATATAGAAGCCCTAAAAATTATTATCGATTCAAAAGTACCAATGCAGACTAAGAATAAGGCACGAAAAATATTAGAAGATGAACTATAAATAGAGTGCAGGATTAGATGGATAGAAGGGGTGATATGCCTTCAACCAATGGATTAAAACAATATTTTACAACTTGGACTCTATGCTGAAATAGAAGATTCCTATGTCTATCATATATGCGATATATGACCGCCTGTTATGGCGTACTCTTTATAAAAGACGAATTAAAGGAAGTCAAAGCGGCGAAAAACTGAAATAGCCTAATCGAGAATTATTTCTCGAGAGGACAGGATAGATGTCAAACCAGCACAAATACAGCACTTTTACTGTATTTTTAGGAAAGTGTGAAATAGCCTAAAAACTTCACGTTGAGAGTTGTGTATTGATAACAAGGGATGAAAAGTAGTATGGCTGAAAAGGCTGTAGAGGTGGGGTTTATAGATTTTAAGGGTAAAAATAGAGACTTAAAAATATGCACATTTTTTGGTTCTAGTAAACAAGTCCATGAGAGTGATTTTGATTGTGATAGAATAGAATAGATGTCGGTGCTTGCTGACAGAACAGAATAGATGACAGGGGTTAATGACAGAGCAGAATAGATGTTTTTTAAAAAATGCAGGGTTGTGAGAGCAGGTTGGATGTGGGATTACAAAGAGGAAAAAGAAATATGATTGCATAGGAGGGATTCGATGAAACTTAGTTTTAGCTTAAAGAACAAGGAAGCCAGCTTGGAAGCTGATGTTGAGAGGCTTGTAGAAAAAGGACTCGAACATAAAGCAAAAAATCCTGCCAAAAAGACAAGATACCAAATTAAGCAGGAGGAAAAGAGAAGGAACGAAGAACTTAAGCAAAAGCAAAAAATGCAATGGATGTTCATAATGCTCGGCCTATTGGCTGTGCTGATTGTGTTTGGAGTAATTGTTACAGTTGCTGGCATATAAAACTATATGGCTTAATAACGGCAATTTAAATATATAGTGTTCGCGAAATTTACAACGCCTGTTAAGAAACAGATATTTATATTAGTAGGAGGGAAATCGATGGCTGATATAACAGAAATCAGTGAATTGGCCCAAAAGCTCAACCTTTGGAATATCGCAAGAGGATACATTGATTTGAACGATGAGAAACTATCAAACCTTGACTATCTTAAGATGATGTTAGAAAAAGAATTGGAGATTAGGGCCAGACAAAAACACACCAAGCTGAGGAAGGCAAGTAAGATTCCAAACAAAGCATTTGACGCATCGAACTCAAACAAGGGCTTAAAATGGCAGATTAAACAGTTATCCAACCTGACATGGCTTAAGGAAGAGCAAAACTTAATCCTGCTGGGAAAATGCGGGACGGGTAAGACCGGTCTTGCAGCGCAGCTTGGAGAAACTGCAATCAGCAATGGACATAAAACCTATTATGCGCCTTTTGATAATTTTATCGCAGTGGCAGAAAAGAAAGCCACAAATCCAAAAGCAGAAGCGATCTTTTCTTATATGCAGGAATGTGACTTAATTATTATTGATGATGTCTTTTATGTGGAACCAACCAGGGCAGAACTGCAGGTTTTCTACCGGGCAGTTACCTTTCTTAATGAAACCAGAAGCATTATTTTTATAACCAATCGTGAACTGTCAGCATGGATAGATGCAGCTGAGGATAAACATCTTTGCCAGACTTTATTGGACAGAATGACGGTCAATTGTCAAATTGTTCGTTTGACTGACAAGTAAATAAAAACACTCACTTCTTTTTTAACAGGGGCAAATACCTCGTTTGAAAACAATGCCGAAAAACGGCTTAAAATAGATGCAAAAATCTCACGAAATTCAAAGAACTGCTTAACTTTTGAGATTTTCTGCAGTTTATAGGGTAGGGGGGTCTAAATCTCTACCGCTTTTCACCCCGGAAACGGGCGGGGGGTCACGCGCGAAAAATCGCAGTTTCAAACGTGCAAAAAGACCTTTTGAGACTTGCCAATTCAAAAGAAGATTATAACGATATAGCTGATGAAATTTATAGACTAAGAGAAGAAAGGCATAGAATTTTGGCGGAAGAAGCTGGGAAGAAAGGCTCTAAGCAAAGGCTCGAAGAAATGGAACAGTTCTTAATTGATCAATCCTGCGAGTTGGAGGAGTACGATGAGCAGTTGGTAAGAAAGCTTATAGAGAAAATTACGGTATATGATTACAGAATTGATGTTGAATTTAAGTCAGGTATTAGTATTGACATTGAAATGTAAAATGAGCAGAAAATTATTCTAGCACCTTGCACATAAGCAGGGTGTTTTTATATAGTCAGTCAATTAAATTAGTTTATTAGTATTTACAAAATACAAATTATTGGTATGATTGTATTAAAGCAAACTGAGGAGGTGTGAAAGGGTGAAAAAGAATGTGACTTTTGTAGTAGACGCGGATGTGTATGAGAAATTCTGCATCGCATTGAATTTGACAAATGAAACTCTAGATGCAGCAATGGAAAGCTGTATGCGTTGGTATATTGCAAAGACTTTTGAAAAAGTATCTCAAGATTATAACCCAAAAACAGTAACAAAAGATAGTGAAGATGCAAACAAGGATTTTTACGGAAAAGCAAATCAACGTATTCCTGTATGGGCCGTTAAACCGAATCAATATAACCATAAAATCATTCGTGCTTATTTTAAGGCAGTAGCAGCTACTGGCAGAGCTACTATAGATATGATGGAACGCTTATGCAGTGACAAAAACAATCCAGAACTGTACGTGCCTACTTTTAAGAATAACTATTCTCAAATGAAGCTCGACGGGCCTAAAAGCCATGGTAAAGTATTTGAGGATGACGGTGAAACGGTAACAATCTGGCACGAAGTAGAAGATACATTGATGAAATACAAATCGAGTTTTTGTGATTAAATGAGCTTATTCATGCTTTAATAAGATAGGAGGATAAGATAATGAGCAATCAATTAACAGAACGAGAAGTTTTACAACAATTGAATATTCCAGATTTTCGACATATTACAAAAGATAAAATTATGACTTTTGCATCTATGCTACAGAATATGGAGCCAGAAGTTGCAAAGAAAGCACTAGAGCAATTCCCTGAGTTTGCAAAAATGGCTTTAGAAGTATTGAAAGATTATAGAAGTGTTATGGAAAAAACACTGGATGTTAATTCAGCGAGTAGCAAGCAGTGTTATGACATATACAATGAAGTCATTGAAGCCTTAAAGAGTTGCCTGGCAAAAGATGACTTACCTTTCGAGGAGAAGAAATATTACATTGACAAAATGATGGAAATTGCAAAAATGGCCGAAAGTAAGGATTCAGAAAACAAAGGGTTTAACTGGAAGATTATTTCGTTAGGCGCATTGGCAGTCTTTACAGTTGTTGGTATAGGAGCAAGCATTCTTGGTGGCAACACTAATATTAAGTTGCCGAAACCAAAGTTATGATTATAGAAGAAGGGTAGTTAAATGTACGATTTTGACTTAAGAACTCCTGATAGTGCGTATGATTTTTTACTTACTTTCTTCAATATGTCTGGAGCAGAATATATTGAAGAGCTTATTATCAATAGTGGAAACGATTTTGAAAAATTTTGGGATCGCAATGCAGCAAAGGTAAATGACATCAGTATAGATACTATTAGAATATGGGGATTTCATGTTATAGGGTCTTTAGATGAATGCGGAGAAATTCATAGTCAAGGCTTAAAGAATCTCCAAAAGGTTTTATCTGGGGATACTCTATTAAGCAGAATGCTAAAATCCAATGGCGTATTTTTTGATGTGGAAAGACGTTTATTGTTCTATAAAGGTAAAGAGTACAATGTGGATTATGATTGGTATAGGAATAATGATTATTCAATGTCTCCGGAGAAATATCTCAAGCCGATTGCACATCGAGTTTATTACGACTATTGCGTTAATGGATTTATGATGAATGATGATATTTTTTCCTATGGAACAAATATTCATGAAAGACCAGAATTTTTGATGAAACTTTCCGCTGCTTTTCCGGATTTGAAAAAGATGGAGGAAGAATGGGCTAAACGTAGTAAAGGCTATAAAGTGAATTTTTACGCAACGATAGATCAAATCCATCGGTTCAATTTTGACTTAAATGATACTCAAGAAGAACTGACAGATGAGGAAATTGTACATATAAAACGGTGGATGGTAAGCCGTGCGATTGATCGAGCTAATAATAATTTGATTTCTGAAGTGTTCTTATATATAAAAGACGAAATAGATATTCCGCCTGAGCAAATAACCAGTTGTGAGGAAATATAGATTTTTGAGTACAGATGTTATTATAGACACTAGGATAACTGGAGTTCAGAATCTGTTGAAAGACACGACGGTTTGTTTAGTACTATTTGCGAATGAAGGTGAAAAATAATGAGAATAGGAAGAAATGATCCTTGTCCATGTGGTAGCGGCAAAAAATATAAAAAATGTTGTCTTGGAAAAGCTGATGATGTTTACTATTCTAATCCACTTAATCTTCTAGAAACCTATAAAAAAGTGCGAAAAGAATCGAGAATTAAAAGATGTCTACATCCTAAATCAGACGAATGCTCTGAAAAAATAATCGGGGCACATTCAATCCAAAACAATAAAATAATCAAGCGTTTATCTTCTAATGGTATAGTGTATATGCCTTGTCCAAAATCGGACAATCCATTTGCGCCAATGACTGTGTACGGTAGAAAAGAAGCAACTGTTTTTACAGGATTTTGTGGATATCACGATAAGACGGTATTTCAACCTATCGAGGATGGAATGTTTGACAAAAGCATACAGCATATTTTCCTTTATACATATAGATGTTTTGCCATTGAATATCATAAAAAGATAATTCTTAAATAAGGCAACAATATGACTTTAATATAAAAAATGTAAACAAATACTGTAATTGCAACATATATAATCAGCACCTGATTATTGGATAATATAAAATGGAAATTGAATTGCACTTGACAAAATAATTTTCATATATTATAATATAAAAATCTCTTTGCACTGCATATAAATCTACGGTACAAACTGAGCAGGCGATGAACAATATTGTTCGTGGGGCCGGGCTGGAAACAGCAGCAGATTGAATTATTTCACATCTGTGGGACAGTAAAATGTTTCATAGGTGTGTTTTTTTATACTTATTTGAAACATATAATTAGAATTTGCAATGCCATAGAGCTATCTTAATAATGCTTAAAAAGCAAAAACTGGAGGTAACTTATTATGACAGAACAAAAAAATCAAAATTTAGAAGGCTTGACAAGTGAGCAAGCCAAAAAGTTGCAGGAACAGTTTGGTAAAAACGAACTGGCAACTGTAAAAAAACAAAGTTTTATTAGCAAGGTTATTCACATTGTTTTAGAGCCGATGTTTTTATTGTTAATTGTTGCATCAATCATCTATTTTATATTAGGTGAACCACGAGATGGTGTGATTATGCTAATCTTTGTAATTGGTATCATCAGTATAGAAATAATTCAGGAATGGAAGACAGACAAAACATTAAATGCACTTAAAGATTTATCAGCTCCACATGTAATAGTTATTCGAGATGGAAAAGAGCAGACAATTTTAAGTGAAGACTTAGTCCCAACTGATTTAATGATAATCAACGAAGGCGTTAAAATTCCTGCTGATGGTGAGGTTATCAAGGCAAGTGATCTTTGTGTTGACGAATCATCTCTTACAGGTGAATCTGTAGGTGTTTGGAAAGTGACTGTTGATAATGCCGATAAAAATAATACAGATTATTGGCGCAAGGATTACTGCTATGCAGGTACTCTCGTTACGCAAGGAAGTGCTACAATTCTTGTAGATAAAATAGGCTCTAATACAGAGTATGGTAAAATAGGTATTAATGTAGCATCTGCTCCAGACAGTCCAACGCCTTTAGAAAAGCAAACAAACAGCATTGTTAAGACATGTGCAATAATAGCAGGTATTTTATTTATTCTTGTTACAGTAATAACTTATTTCAATATTCCGGATCATAAATTTACAGATAGAATTATTGAAAGTATTTTATCAGGAATAACTTTAGCAATGGCTATGATACCTGAAGAATTTCCTGTTATATTGACAGTGTTCTTATCTATGGGTGCATGGCGTCTTGCTAAAAAACAGTCTCTTGTTCACAAGCTTTCTTCTGTTGAAACATTAGGTGCTGTATCAGTTCTTTGTGTAGATAAAACAGGTACGATTACAATGAACAAAATGGCTGTTCAGGATACTTGGGCAATTGATGATGATAATTATAACTTATGTGAAATTATGGGGCTTGGCTGTGAAACAGATGCATATGACCCAATGGAGAAGGCAATGCTTTTACATTGTGAAAGCATTGGAATTTCAAAAGACCATTTATTTGGTGGTGAACTGATATCCGAATATGCATTTACAAATGAACTTAAAATGATGGGGCATGTTTGGCGACATGATGGAGAAATTGTTATTGCAGCAAAAGGTTCGCCTGAAAGTATATTGACTATATGCAAATTATCAGACGAACAAAGAAAGCAAATTGAAAATAAAATAAATGAAATGTCAAGGGAAGGTTTAAGAGTAATAGCTGTTGGTACAATGAATCCAAAGAGTGAATCTGACATTCCTGATAATATTACTGATTGCAAGTTAACATTTTTAGGTTTAATTGGTCTTGCTGATCCTCCAAGAGAATCTGTGAAAGAAGATATCAAGATGTGTAATAAAGCAGGGGTTCGTGTAGTAATGATTACTGGTGATAATGGAATCACGGCAAGTTCCATTGCAAAACAAATTGGAATGAAAAACAGCGATAATATTATTACTGGTGATGAACTGAACAATATGACAGATTCTGAACTTATGGAACGTGTCCATGATGCAAATATATTTTCAAGAGTTTTGCCGGAACATAAAATGCGCATAGTTAAAGCATTTAAGGAAAATGGTGAAGTTGTTGCCATGACAGGTGATGGTGTGAATGATGCTCCAGCTCTTAAATATGCAGATATAGGAATTGCAATGGGCAAGCGTGGCTCTGAGGTTGCAAGAGAAGCTGCTGATTTAATTTTGATGGATGATAACTTTTCAACAATTGTTCATACAATTGAAGATGGAAGAAGAATTTATGATAACATCAAAAAAGCTATAGGTTATGTATTTACTATTCATATTCCTATTGCATTTGCATCACTGTTTGCACCTCTTTTAAATATTAGTCCTGCAAGTCTTTTATTGCTTCCTGTGCATGTTGTGCTTTTAGAGCTTATTATTGACCCAACTTGTTCTATTGTTTTAGAACGTCAGCCTGCTGAAAGTAACATAATGGATCGAAAACCAAGGGATCCTAATGAAAAAATTCTTACAGCTGGAGTATTGACAAAAAGTATTCTACAGGGGCTGGCTATATTCATAGCTTCTTTTGGAACATATTATATGCTTATTAAACAACAACCTGAAAATCCACAATTGGCGAGAACAATGGGACTTAGTATTATAATGATTGCAAATTTATTTTTAGTTCAAGTAAACAGTTCAAATTATGATAATGCATTTAAGACGATGAAATATCTAATTAAAGATAAAGTTATGTGGGCTGTTATTATTGGTACTGTTGCAGGTCTTTTGTTAATGCTTTACACTCCTCTTAACAGAATTCTAAATCTTGCACCATTATCATTATCACAGTTCTTTATAGCCGTAGGTATTGCAGCTGTATCAGTTCTTTGGTATGAAATTGTAAAAATTTTCAACAATATGAACTTAAATAAAAACAGTTAGTATATTTTAGTTTGGTTTTCCTCAAAAACCTAAATTAAACAAAAGCAACTTCGCTCTCAATAAAGAAAGTGAAGTTGCTTTATGACTCATTTCAAAGCAAGAAGTTGTTAACATAGAAAGGTACATGTTTAAAATAAAACCGTCATTAGCAGATATACCAGATGAAGATAATCCATATCGTGGAATGCATATGGCAATTGATGATTTTCAGAATGTTAAAAAAATCTTTGATACTGCTTTATTGACTGGTAACTATGATGTGCTTTCTAGTGTTGTGTGGGAGTTTGATCAACCAGTTAGATTTGCGGGTACTGGTTTTGAAGCTATGACACATGATTTGGAAGGGAACAAAATACAAAACTTGCTAAATCCTAATGTTTCAGCAAAGCATATTTTTGTTATGGTGTTTCCAGAAGGCGAGAAAACATATTGCATTATATCTTGGCTCAAGGAAAATGATGCTTTATTTGCAAAGTATAAACAGCAACTCTTGAGTTTGCCAGAAGAAAAGAAGAAAATATATATCAATAATTTGTTACCCATGATTAGTGAAAATATTGTTGTAAACCCTGAAGCATGGGATAATTGGGAAGAATACAAACGTAATGAATTCGGTGCAATAGAGTTTGGAATAGCAACTTTGTTTGAAGCTGAAGGAGACTACTGGGATAGACTCGAACCACCTGTTTATGATTTGTTTGATTTGTAAAAAATTATTGAAATTCTATCTAACTAGCAGACTATAGCTGGTTGACATGTTCCCGTCTACCGATAGTGCCAAAAATGCAGTGGATATGTTTCCGAGAACGGACATACTCAAATGACATTCGTTCTATCCTCTCGAGCCACTGTGACTACGCTAATAGTTCTGTATTTACCTGCCTAAAAAGTAAATATATTCCTTTTATACTCTCCACGCACGTTGAGTGTGTAGTATTGATGTGTGCGTCCAGCGAAGCTGGCAAATGCTAACAGGTGAAAGTCCTGTAGTGGTAAAGGTAGGGCAGCCACTTAGTCAGTAACCAGCGTATGAAGTAATTTGTGCGTTGAAGCGTTA
>Ga0208695_1000651_pt1 | contig 35422 bp, 33 predicted proteins | sample AD_UKC111_MetaG_FD_184449 | JGI IMG/M metagenome (GOLD analysis project Ga0208695, IMG submission 184449) | Active sludge microbial communities of municipal wastewater-treating anaerobic digesters from Hong Kong - AD_UKC111_MetaG (SPAdes)... | ecosystem: Engineered > Bioreactor > Anaerobic >...
GTTTGAACTGCAAGGCGCGCAGTTACACCCCTGGAATGCAGCCTCCTGGCGGAGCGACTGCTTTCCAACCCGGTCATCCAGCATCATACGCTGGGGGAAATTGAACCATCCTTTCCCACGCCAGCCCGTCCCAACAACACGGTGGAAAACATCCCCATCCGCAGCCTGGACAATGATAGCTTGCTGGCACTTTCCCGTCAACGGCGTGCCGCCCTGGACCTGGTGGAAATGCAAGCCATCCAGGCGTACTGCCGGGCTGAAAATCGTGACCTGACCGATGTGGAATTTGAAATGATCGCCCAGACATGGAGCGAGCATTGCAAGCATAAAACATTCAATGCCCGCATCCAGGTGGAACGGGCAAACCACCCGGAGCCGGAAATCATCCCCAACCTGTTCCGCCAAACCATCCGGGCTGCCACCGAAACCGTCCGGGCGCCCTGGGTGATTTCCGCTTTTGTGGATAACGCCGGATTGGTGGAATACGATGGCATCAATGCAGTTTCCTTCAAGGTGGAAACCCATAACCATCCTTCCGCGATTGAGCCATTTGGCGGAGCCAACACGGGTACAGGCGGAGTGATCCGGGACATCCTGGGAGTGTCCGCCAAACCTGTGGCTGCCACCGATGTCCTGTGCTTTGGACCACAGGATAGCCCCATCCAGGCGCTTCCTGCGGGTGTGCTGCACCCCCGCCGGATTCTTTCCGGCGTGGTGGCAGGCATCCAGGATTACGGCAATAAGATTGGCTTGCCAACAGTTTCGGGGGCGGTCTGGTTTGACCCTGGATATACCGCCAACCCGCTGGTGTTTTGCGGCTGCCTGGGAATTGCGCCCAGGGATGCACACCCGCGTCAGCCCCAGCTGGGTGACCTGATTGTTGTACTCGGCGGCAGAACCGGCAGGGATGGCTTGCGGGGTGCCACCTTTTCCTCCATGACCATGGATGCCCAGACCGGTGAAGTCTCCGGAGCCTCGGTGCAAATTGGTGCCCCCATCGTGGAAAAGGGCTTGATTGATGTCATCCTGCTGGCGCGCGACCAGCATCTTTACCATGCCATCACGGATTGCGGCGCCGGGGGTCTTTCCTCTGCAGTGGGAGAAATGACCTCCACGCTGGGCGGATGCGTCCACCTGGAGCGCGTTCCGTTAAAGTATCCCGGGTTGGCACCTTGGGAAATCTGGCTTTCTGAAGCCCAGGAGCGAATGGTGCTGGCAGTCCCGCCCGAGGCACTCCCCGCCCTGCAAACGCTGTGCGACCGCTACCTGGTGGAATTGACCCAAATTGGTGTTTTTGAAGAATCCGGCAGGATGATTGTCTGGTATGAAAACAATCCTGTGGTCAACCTGGAAAACAACTTCCTGCATCATGGATTGCCGCAGCGCAACCTTGCCGCCCGGGTGGTACCGCCACCCTGCCCGGCAGGGCAGCAATCCCCGCAGCCTTTCAGCGAGCCGGACCCGGCAAGCTGCCTGCTGGCTTTGCTGGCTCATCCCAACATTGCTTCCCGTGAGGGCATCATCCGCCTGTATGATCACGAAATCCAGGGGGGCACCCTGCTCAAACCCCTGGCTGGCAGGGATGGAAATGCTCCTGCCGATGCGGTGGTCCTGCGCCCGGCAGGGACCATGGGATCCCATGCGCTGGTGATTGCCGCGGGAATGAACCCGGAGTATGGCAAACTGGACCCGTACCAGATGGCGGTCAATGCAATTGATGAAGCCATTCGCAATGCCGTGGCATCCGGCGCCGACCCGGAGCATATGGCGTTGCTGGATAATTTCTGCTGGGGTGACCCGCTGCGACCGGAAACCCTTGGCGACCTGGTGGAAGCTGCCCGCGGCTGCCTGGATGGAGCTGTGTATTACAATGCGCCGTTCATCTCCGGCAAGGATTCCTTTAATAACGAATTCCTCGGTTCGGATGGACAACGGCACGCCATTCCCCCCACCCTGCTAATCTCTGCACTGGGGCAGATGGAAGATGCCTGCCTGGCAGTCAGCATGAACTTGAAATCGCCGGGAAACGTACTCTACCTGGTGGGTGCTTTCTCGCCCGTTTTTGGTGGCAGCCATTATGCCCTGGTTTGTCCACCGGGCAGGCAACCCGTCATGGAGGGAGTTCCCTCTCTGCATCCCATCACCCGCGGGGTGTACCGGGCACTGCACACCGCCATCCTCAATCGGCTGGCGGCAGCCTGTCATGACCTCAGCGAAGGCGGTCTGGCAGTTGCCGCAGCAGAGATGTGCATCGGCGGGCAGCTGGGGCTTGAACTGGATATTTCCAGGTTCCAGCCTCTGGAAATCCACCGCATCCTGTTTGGGGAAACCACCGGCTGCCTGCTGGTTGAAATTCCCCAGCCCAACGTGCCCGATTTTGAAGCCCTCTTCTCCAATCTGCCCTGCAGGCGGGTGGGGAAGGTAACCGATGATAATCGTCTTTGCATCTTCGATAATGGAGATTGCATCGCAGATCTTGCCATCTCCTCCCTTCAACAGGCATTCCAGCATCCCCTCCAGGAGAACGCCCCCTCATGCCCCCCCGAGCCCTGATCCTCTTTGCCCCCGGCACCAACCGCGACCTGGACGCCGCCCAGGCGTTGGAAATGGCAGGCGCCATCCCCGAGGTGGTCCCGCTGACCCGCCTGCGCGCCGGGGAGCGCCGCTGGCAGGATTACCACATGCTGGTATTACCCGGTGGATTCTCATATGCCGATGCCCTGGGCGCTGGAAAATTACTGGCGCTGGAATTACAGCATGATTTTGCCGGACCCATCCGCGAGTTCATTGCCAGCGGCAAACCGGTGATTGGAATCTGCAACGGGTTCCAGGCACTGGTCAAGGCGGGGTTGCTGCCAGGCGCCATAGACCCGACCGGTGCAATCCAGGCTACCCTGACGTTCAACCAGAGCGGTCATTTTGAATGCCGCTGGGTAACACTGCAGCCGGTATCGCAGACCTGCATCTGGACGCGCGGGCTGGAGCAGCCAATCGATTGCCCGGTGGCACACGGCGAGGGCAACTTCCAGCTGCAGGATCCGCAGATGGCGGAAGCACTGGCAGCCGCCGGACAGGTTGCCCTGGTATATGCCCGCCAGGACGGCAGCCCTGCAGGGTGTAATTATCCCCACAATCCCAATGGATCCATCGCCGATATTGCCGGGGTGTGCAACCCCGCCGGGAATGTGCTTGGCTTGATGCCCCACCCGGAAAATCACATCTTCGACATTCAACACCCCCGCTGGACACATGGGGAGGCGCGCCATACCGGGCTGGCACTCTTTCGCAACGGGGTTGCCTATGCCAGCCAGTTCTTGGGATAAGGAGGAAAACCAGTGATTTCTGAAGATCAACTTCTTGCCCTGCTGCAGCAGCCTTTTGACGAAACCGACCTGCCCCTGCCGGGAAAAACCACCGGCAAGGTTCGGGAAAGCTACGCATTGCCCGGTCAATGCCGCCTGCTGGTCACCACCGACCGGCTTTCCGCCTTTGACCGCGTCCTGGCTGCCGTTCCTTTCAAGGGACAGGTCCTTAATCAGCTTTCCGCCTGGTGGTTTTCGCAAACCAGGGAGATCATCGCCAACCATGCCCTCAGCCTGCCCGACCCCAATGCCCTGGTGGCAGTGGAGGCAAACCCCTTCCCGGTGGAAGTGATTGTCCGGGGATATATCACGGGGGTCACATCCACCGCTCTGTGGTACCGCTACGCGCTGGGGGAAAGGGAAATCTACGGGTACACCTTCCCGGAGGGATTGCAGAAAAACGAACCCCTGCCAGCCCCAATCATCACCCCCACAACCAAGGGAGGAGCAACCGGGCACGATGAACGCTTGACCTGCCGCCAGGTGGTGGAACAGAGGTACCTGGATCAAGCAACCTGGGATGAAGTGCAGGCAGCCGCCCTGGCACTCTTTCAATGCGGCCAGCAGGCGGCAGCCCAGGCAGGTTTGATCCTGGTGGACACAAAGTACGAATTCGGGCGTGCCCCGGATGGATCGGTTTTGTTAATTGACGAAGTCCACACACCGGATTCCTCACGTTTCTGGAAAGCGGGAAGTTATGCCGCCCGGTTGTCCGCCGGAGAGGAGCCGGAAAATTTTGACAAGGAATTCATCCGGCTTGCCTATGCGGAACGGGGCTACCGGGGGGATGGACCCATCCCCGCCATGCCGGATTCGTTGTGGGCGGCAGTCAGCCAGCGATACATCCAGTTGTATGAACTTCTCACCGGGGAAACTTTTCTCCCCGGCGCATATCCCGTGGATGAGCGCCTTCGCGCCAACCTGGAAAAGGCAGGCATTCCATGAACACACCCCTTCTTGTCATCCTGATGGGCTCCCGCGCCGATGAAGCCCATGCCCAAAAGGTTGCCGAAGCCGCCCATGAGCTGGGACTGGAAAGTGTCCTCCGGGTGGCATCCGCCCATAAGACCCCCCAACACGCCCTGCAAATCCTGGGGGAATATGAATCCGGCAGCCGACCGGTGGTATACATCACCATTGCAGGGCGCTCCAACGCCCTCTCCGGCTTTGTGGATGGATCTGTATCCGCCCCCGTGATTGCCTGCCCGCCTCCAACGGAGGCTTATGGCGGAGCGGATATTTTTTCCTCGCTGCGCATGCCCTCCGGTGTGGCTCCTGCAGTGGTACTGGAACCCGCCAATGCCGCCCTGCTGGCTGCCAAAATATTCGCCCTGTCCGATGCCAATCTGCGGGAACGAATCCGCATGTTCAAAAAACAGCAGGCGGAAAAGATCATCCGGGATGATGGAGACTTGCATGGTTAATCCTGCAGACCGGTCGGGCTGGCTGGCGAATGAGCATCCCCAGGAGGAATGCGGTGTGCTGGGGATTTATGCCCCCCGCGAGGATGTAGCGCGGATGGCATTCTTTGGGTTGTACGCGCTGCAACACCGCGGGCAGGAAGCTGCCGGAATTGCGGTTGCCGATGGCAGGGAAATCCGCATGCATAAAGATTCCGGGCTGGTATCCCAGGTCTTTTCCCCTGCCCGAATCAGCGCACTGACGGGGGATTTTGCCATCGGGCATGTCCGTTACTCCACCACCGGCTCGTCCTCCCTGCGCAACGCCCAGCCCTACCTGATTGACACCCAGTACGGACAGATTGCCGTGGCACACAATGGCAACCTTGTGAATGCCTCCCAATTGCGATCCTCCATGCTGCGCAACGGGGTGGGTTTTTCCTCCAGTTCGGACAGTGAAGTGCTGACCATGATGCTGGCTGGTGCGTCCGGTGGCGACTGGTTTGAAAGAATCCGGCAGACCATGCAGCACTGGCAGGGTGCATATTCGCTTGTCATCCTGACCCGGGATCAATTATTCGCTGTACGGGACCCGTGGGGCATCCGCCCGCTGACGGTGGGCATGCTCCCCAATGGCGGGCATGCCGTTGCCTCGGAATCGGGGGCGCTTCGAACCCTGGGCTGCCAGGCAATCCGGGAAGTCAAGCCTGGTGAGATCATCATGCTCACCGATACAGCCCTGCGCGTGGCACAGGCAATCCCGCCCGCCAGTGAAACCGCCGTTTGCACGTTTGAGCATATCTATTTTTCCCGTCCCGATTCCTTTTGGGATGGACAGTCGGTTCACCAGGTGCGCCAGCGGCTGGGCGAGCAGCTTGCCCGGGAGGCAGCCGTACCTGCCGATGTGGTGATTCCCGTGCCTGATTCCTCCATCCCGGCTGCCATCGGTTATGCCCGCCAATCCGGCATCCCCTACAACGATGGCTTTATCAAAAACCGCTACATTGGGCGGACATTTATCGAACCGACCGATTCGCTGCGAAAAATGGGCGTCACATTGAAATACAACGTGATCAATGAGAATATTCTCAATCAACGCGTGGTGGTGATTGATGATTCCATTGTCCGGGGAAACACAACCCGCCCGCTGGTGAAATTACTGCAGGATGCCGGGGCGCGGGAGGTTCACCTGCGCATCACCTGCCCGCCCATCCGCCACCCCTGTTTCATGGGAGTGGACATGGGTACCTACGAGGAACTGGCTGCCCACCGCCACAGCCTGGAGGAAATCCGCCGGTTCAGCGGTGCGGATTCACTGGCTTATCTTTCCCTGGAGGGAATGATGAATGCCATTGGGCGAAGCAATGGATATTGCAACGCCTGTTTTACCGGGCAATACCCGTTTCCCGTGGATGCCCATGTTGCAAAAACAGGTTTTGAGAAACCTGAAGGAGAGCCTGCATGAAAACAGAGCGTTTGACTGTCCTGGTGGTTGGCTCGGGCGGACGGGAGCATGCCCTGGCATGGAAAATCTCCCAGAGCCCCAGGCTGGGCAGGCTCATCTGCGCGCCGGGCAACCCCGGCACCGCCCTTCATGCGGACAACATTCCCATTCCGGCTATGGCAGTGGATGACCTGGTGGGTTATGCACAACGCGAACGGGTGGACCTGGTTGTCATCGGTCCCGAAGCCGCCCTGGAAGCCGGGTTGAGTGATGCCCTGCGGCAGGCAGGCATTGCCGTGTTTGGTCCATCCCGCGCAGCTGCGCAGATTGAAACATCCAAAAGTTTTGCCAAGGATTTCATGGCGCGGCATGCCATTCCCACCGCCAGGTACGCCATCTTCAATCAAGTTGCTGAAGCCCATGCCTATCTTGATCATGTTGCCCATCCCGTGGTCATCAAGGCTTCCGGGCTGGCGGCAGGCAAAGGTGTTTTCATCCCCGGCAGCATGGCGGAAGCTCATGCCGCGTTGAACCGCCTGATGGTGGAGGGTGTGATTGGAGAAGCGGGCAGGGAGATTGTCATCGAAGAACGGCTGGCAGGAGAGGAAATTTCCCTGCTGGCTTTTTGTGATGGTGCACACATTGTCCCCATGCCAGCCGCCCAGGATCACAAGCGCCTGTTGGACGGCGACCTCGGTCCAAACACGGGCGGGATGGGCGCAATTGCACCTGCACCCGGATCCACACCGGAACTGGAAGCGTGCATATTGGAAACCATCCTGCAGCCTGCGGTGAATGGTCTGCTTGCAGAAGGTCTGCCATTCCAGGGCGTTCTGTATGCCGGGCTGATTCTAACCCCCGAAGGACCCAGGGTTTTGGAATTCAATGCCCGGTTTGGTGACCCGGAGACCCAGGTGCTTCTGCCACTGCTGGAAACCGACCTGCTGGATGTACTGGAAGCCTGCACCCGGGGCAGTCTTGATGATCTCCAGGTTTGTTGGAAGCCGGGAGCAGCCGCCTGTATTGTGTTGGCAGCCCCGGGCTACCCGGAGCACGCCCGGATTGGCAGCCCCATTCACGGACTGGATGTTCACATGGACAACAGCGTAATTTTTCATGCCGGGACATCCTGCGTGGACGGGGAAATCCGTACTGCGGGAGGGCGTGTGGTGGGTGTGACCTGCCTGGCGGATGACCTGCCTGCCGCAGTAAATACCGCCTACGAACTTGTGTCAAAAATCACTTTTGATGGCATGCAGTACCGGCACGATATTGCCCTCCATGCGCGCTCCCAACACACCGGATCGGCATATGCAGCTGCTGGTGTCAGCATTGATGCCGGAAACCGGGCAGTCTCACTGATGAGCCAGTCTGTACGCTCCACCTACACCCCCGCCGTGCTGGCGGGAATTGGCGCGTTTGGCGGGCTGCTGGACATCTCCGCACTGAAAAACAGCCGACATCCAGTGCTGGTTGCTTCCACGGATGGGGTGGGAACCAAAGTCAAGCTGGCGGCACAATTGGGACGGTATGACAGTATCGGCAAAGATTTGGTGAATCACTGCATCAACGACATCCTGGTGCAGGGTGCACGCCCGCTCTTTTTCCTGGATTACTTTGCCAGCGCCCGGATTGATCCGCAGGTGGTTGCCAGCGTGGTTGGCGGGTTGTCGGAAGCCTGCCGGGCTGCTGGCATTCCACTGCTGGGAGGAGAGACTGCCGAAATGCCCGGTGTTTACCTGCCGGGCGAGTTTGATCTTGCAGGTACCATCATAGGGGTGGTGGAACAGGAGCACATCCTGCCCCGAACCGATTTACAACCCGGGGATCTACTGCTAGGGATACGCTCCAGCGGACCTCACACCAACGGCTATTCCCTCATCCGCCGGATCATCTCCGGGGAAGACCTGGAAGCCTTTCGCCCCGAATTGGGACACAGCCTGGGGGATGCCCTGCTGGCACCCCATCGCAGCTACCTGGAATTGCTCATTGGATGGATTGAGAAGCCTGATTCTCCCATCCGGGCACTGGCGCACCTGACGGGCGGGGGATTTCTTGAGAACATTCCCCGCATCCTGCCGGAAGGATTGCAGGCACACATTCATACCAGCAGATGGCAGGTTCCTGCACTATTCCAGTTTATTCAATGCCGGGGAAACATCCAGCAGGAGGAAATGTACCGGGTATTCAATATGGGGATCGGGATGGTGGTTGTCGTCCCACCCGACCGGATGGCGGAACTACAAGCCGGTCTGCCCGAGGAAACCTGGGTAATCGGCGAACTGGCTGCCGGTGAGCGAAAGGTGGTGCTGCAATGACCCTGCCCGCCCGCCTGGTGGTTCTCATCTCAGGGGAAGGCACCAACCTGCAAGCAATTTTGGATGCCTGCCGTGATGCAGTCCTGCCAGCCCGGGTGACTGCGGTATTTTCCAACCGGGGCAGCGCACCCGGGCTGGAACGCGCCCGCCAGGCTGGGGTGCCTGCCATTGCCTTTCCAAAACCCAGGGAAATGGATCGCCTTGCCTATGACCGGTCCCTGGCAGAGGCAGTCCTGGAATATGCACCCGATTGGGTGGTACTGGCGGGTTGGATGCGCCTCCTGTCCATGTCCTTTCTCAGCCAGTTTCCCGGGCGGGTCATGAACATCCACCCGGCATTACCCGGCACTTTCCCCGGCGTGGAAGCAATCGAGCGAGCCTACCAAGCCTGGCAAGCCGGGAAAATTGACCACAGCGGTGTCATGGTTCACCTGGTGCCGGATGAGGGCATCGATTCCGGACCCGTTCTGGCACAGGAAACGGTTGCCTTCCAGCCGGGTGACACACTGGACCACTTTACCAGCCGCATTCACGCAGTGGAACACCGCCTGTACGTGGAAACGCTATACAGGCTGATCACTTAAACCAATATCCAGGAAAGGTTCTCCCACCATGCCAAAAGCTATTCTCTCTGTTCACGATAAAACCGGTCTGGTTGAATTTGCCCGCGGGCTTTCCGCTCTCGGCTGGGACTTGCTCGCATCCGGCGGAACCGCCCGCATGTTGCGGGAAAGCCACATCCCGGTCCGCGATGTGGCTGATTACACCGGTTCCCCTGAAGTGCTGGGGGGACGCGTGAAAACGCTCCACCCTGCCATTCACAGTGGTTTGCTGGCGCGCCCCACTGCCGCCGACCAGGCAGACCTGGCAGACCATGGGTGGGATTACATCGACCTGGTGGCTGTCAATTTGTATCCCTTTGAAGCAACCATTGCCCACCCGGATGTTACGTTGGCGGAAGCAATTGAGAACATTGATATTGGCGGCGTTACGCTGATCCGGGCTGCCGCCAAAAACCACGAACGCGTGGCACTCGTCTGCGACCCAACGGACTACCCGGCGGTTCTGCAGGCACTCCAGGCGGGCGGACTCTCCCCGGAAATGCGCCGAACCCTGGCGATCAAGGGTTTCCGCCAGACGGCACATTATGATGCGGCAATCTCTGCATATCTTTCTAAAGGCGCAGTAGAAACACTGGAATTATTTCCGGTGCAGCGCCTGCGGTATGGTGAAAACCCACATCAATGCGCAGAACTGCTGGCATACCAGCCCGGCGAAGGTCCGCTGGGAGGGCAGGTGCTGCAGGGCAAGGAATTATCCTATAACAACCTCCTGGACCTGGATGCTGCCTGGCGCGCCGCGGTCAGCTTTGAGCGTCCGTCGATTGCAATTGTCAAACACCTTTCCCCGTGCGGGATTGCCTCTGCAGACCGGCTTGCAGATGCCTACCAGGCAGCACTGGCAAGCGATCCGGTCTCAGCATTTGGGGGTGTCATTGCTGCCAACCAGCCGGTGGACGAAGCCACCGCCATTGCCATTGCAGAATTATTTGTGGAATGCGTCATCGCCCCCGGGTTCTCCGCCACCGCCCTGGAGATTTTCTCGCGGAAGAAAAACCTGCGGCTGGTCACCATGCCAGACCTGAAGGTGGAACCTGTGCATGAATTCCGGTCCATCAACCGGGGGCTGCTGCGTCAGGCTGTGGATATGGGGGATCCGGCTGACGCGGAATGGAAAAACGTCACCCGGCGGGAGACAACCCGCGCAGAATTGCGCGCCCTGAGATTTGCCTGGAAAGCCTGCCAGCATGTCAAGTCGAATGCCATTGTCTTTGCCATCAACGAGGCAACCGTGGGAATTGGAGGCGGTCAGCCAAACCGGGTGGATTGTGTGCGCATTGCTGCACAGCGGGCAGGTGAACGATCCATCGGGGCGGTGATGGCATCGGATGCCTTTTTCCCCTTCCCAGATTCGGTGGAAGAGGCAGCCAAAGCCGGAATCACCGCGATTGTCCAGCCCGGCGGATCGGTGCGGGATTCCGAGTCCATTGCGCTGGCGGATGAACATGGGATGGCGATGGTCTTCACCGGCACCCGTCACTTCCGTCATTAATTCACCCTGCCAGGAACCATCCTTGCAGGAAGGTGTATAATGCAATTCCCGGGTTCCATCCTGAACCCGGCACAAGATTAGCAAAAGGCAGGTGCAGCATGGTCTTACCAAAAGGTCAATTCCGTTTCTTGTTCACAGCAAAAAATTATGCCGACTCGGTTGCCTTCTACCGGGATGGATTGGGACTGGCAATCGATCATGACTGGGACTTTGGTCCCGCTGACCGCGGTACAGTCTTCATTGCGGGGGCAGGAATGATTGAGGTTCTTGCGCCAGTTCCGGGCAAAAAGCCTGAGAAACCCGCCGGGGGCAGCCTGCTCATTGAAGTGGAAAACATGCTGGATTTCCACCAGATGTGCCTGGACCGCGGCTTGAAAATTGTACAGGAGCCGACCGATTACCCCTGGGGTCACCGAATCATCCGGCTGCAGGATCCTGACGGAATTATTCTTTCGTTTTTTGCCCCCATCCAGGATTAATCGGCTGATTCTCAAATACCAGCGCATCAATATACAGGTCGCGAAAGCGCGGGGATGTGGTCAACTCCACATATTCCGCCTGCGCTGCCAAACTGGCTGCCAGCCTGCGATTCTTTGAGGAGCAGAGCAGGCTGCGCGCTCCCGTTCCAGCAGCATTGCCCACCTGGCGGAAGCGCTCCAATGGCAGCAGCGGGAACATGCCCACCCGCACCGCACTGCGCACATCCAGGTAGGTGCCAAAAGCCCCGGCAATGATGATTTCCGCAAGATCATTGGCATCCAGGCGGGCAGCATCCAGCAGTACCTCCAAGCCTGCCCGGATGGCTGCCTTGGCAAGCTGCACTTCGTTGACATCCGCCCGGGTGATTGACACCGGCGCGCCCGTTCCGCTCTCGCTGGCATTTGCCAGGACAAAGCGGACTGCTTTGCCCGCTCCCTCCAGGCGGGGATGATTCCCCCGCAGGACCCCGCGCCGATCCACCACGCCCAGGTCCAGCAGCGCTGCCACCCCATCCAGGATCCCCGAACCGCAAATTCCAACCGCGGGCAGTTGATCAATGGTTTGGAGATACAGGATATCCCCCCGCACCTGGATATGCTCCACCGCACCAGGTGCAGCGCGCATCCCATCCGTGATGTGCGCCCCCTCAAACGTGGGACCCGAAGCACAGGAGCAGCAATATTGCCGTCCACCGGCATACAAACTGATTTCGGTGTTGGTGCCAATATCCACGGCAATCACCGGCGGATGATCTTCCCGCCCGGCAATCACCTGCCCCAGACCGCAGCCAATCAACATGGCAACATGGTCCGCACCGACAAACCCGGCAATGTTGGGCGGCAGATACATACCGGCATTGGGGGCAAAATGCAAACCAATGTTTTCGGCGGGGAATTCCAGCGCACCCATCACCGCCGGGACATAGGGTGCCACGCCCAGCTGGCGCACCGGCAAGCCGCAGAACAGATGGTGAATCACGGTATTTCCCACTGCCGCCACCCGGAGGATTGACTCGATGGGCTGCCCTGCTTCGGTGCAGAGTTGTTCCGCCAATGCCTGCACCTGCTCCACCAGCAGGCGCTGCAAGGTATGCCGCCCTTCCGGGTGCTGGTTGGCATAGGCGATGCGGCTGACCACATCCTCACCATATGGAATTTGCGGATTGACCGCCCCGGCGCGCGCCAGGATTCTGCGAGATTGCAGGTCCATCAGGTAGGCTGCCAGCTTGGTGGAGCCCAGGTCCAGTGCCAGCCCCAGCGGTGGGATGCCGCCCGGCAATTCCAGGACAGGATCATCCATATCGGATTCAAATCCATGATCCAATCCCTCCACCTGCAAACGCTGGAAGGACGAAAGCGATTCCGGCGGGATCTCAATCCGCACATCCGCCAGTGGACGGGCAAGGCAGGCAAGCCGGAACCCCTTCTGCAGCCGGTCCATGCCCAGGGCTTCCACCTCAACTGCGCCAGGTGCAGACAATTCACCAGTAACCAGGCGCACCCGGCAGGCACCGCAGACGCCCGCTCCACCACAAACCGCCGTCAGGGCAACACCGGCAGCGCGGGCGGCATCCAGCAGGGTCCGGCTTGAATCCACCTGCACCCGTCTGCCCAGCGGTTGAAAATCCACCCAGACGCTCGGGTTCATTCCTGCCACCCCGACGATTTCAGGATGGACTCATCGTGGGTTTCAAGGATCGATTCGCCGGGCTTGAGAACCAGGAAATCCGCATCCCAGTCCCCTGCCAGAAGACGGTGCAGGAGACTCAAATCCATTGCCAGCATCTCAAATATCCAACCCCGGCGATCTGCCTGGCGGCGTGCTTCCTCCTGCGCCTGGCTGTCATCCCCCAAGCCGGACGCCAGGAAAACCGCCCGCTGATAATGCTGCGCCCAGGCACCCATGACCTCCACCAGATAATCGGCGTTTTCCCTGCCGTATTTTTCCACAAAATAGTCATACTCCGCCTGGATCTCACCGGCGGAACCCAGCCCCAGCGCAGCGGTCGAATCCCCGGCAGCCTGGCGCTCCATGTAATCCTGGGAATACCAGAAAGTTCCCGGACAGCGGGTAAACTCCACGAGATACCGCCGGCGGCTGCCCAGGAACAAGGTAATGCAGTCATGGGCTCGGGGGATGACAAGCGGTATCCCCGCGGCAACCAGCCCGGCAGTTGCCCGCCCGCAGAGACCGTAACCAAGCACAACGGCATCGTACTCGGCGGATGACGCAGCATGGATTTGCTCCTGGAGCTGCCCGCGCAGGCAAGCCGGGTGGTTGTGCTGCCCTTTTTCCACCAGGCGAACGTCCACCTGGTGGGGAGATTGCGATGCACTCCAATCTAAAGGCCGCGCCAGGACCTCACAAGCAATGCAAAGAAGCTTCAAACGGGCATCCGGATAAAAATGCACTGGCAGGTTCATCCCGCCAGTGCAACAGGGATACAATGGAGCGGGCTAACCCACCTGCTCGGTCAGGTAATTAGGGAGACCCATCTGGTCAATCTGGTCAAGCTGCGATTCCAGCCAATCCACGTGATTTTCCTCATCCTTGAGGATGGTTTCAAACAATTCCCGGGTCCCGTTGTCGCCAACTTCCACTGCAAGACGAATGCCATCGTTGTACAGCTTGACGGCACCAATTTCCGATTCGTGGTCAAACTGGAACTGGACATCCACGGCATCCCCAACATGGAGTTTGTTCAATTCGCTCAGGATGGGTTTGCCCTCCAGGAACAACAAACGTTCCATCAGCATTTCGGCATGTTTCATTTCTTCAATGGCGCGGTGTTCAATGACATCATGGAGCTTTTCATAGCCCCAGTCCTCGCACATGACCGAATGGAGCATGTACTGGCTGATGGCAGTCAGTTCCTCCTTGAGAAGGTCATTCAAAAAGGCAATAATCCGGTCGTTTCCTTTCATCGTTCCTACCTCCACTGGTGATTGGGTTCTTCGTCTGTTAATCATAGCATATATTTGCCAAAAGCGGTCGGGGGAGCGGATGGTTTGACATTCCCTGCCAAATCGACTACGATAGAGATGAATTTGCAGTCCCGGAGGCTTGTCATGGAAATCCAACCATCCGAAGAAAGAAAACTGGTGCATATTTATTCGACCGATGGAACCATTAAGGCGGAACTCATCCGCGCGTTTTTGGAAACCAATGGCATCCGCGCCCTGGTCAGCCAGGAATCTGCCGGGATTGCCTATGGTTTTACTGTGGGCAGGCTGGGGGAAGCCCGCATTTTTGTTTATGAAGAACAGGCAGCGCAGGCGGAGGAATTACTGGCAGCACTGGAACGGGGTGAGTTTGAACTGCGCGATGAGGATTACCAGCCGATTGCGTTTGAGGAAGACCTGGACGAAGCTTGCGATGATGATGAGGAGGACGAGGATCGTCCTGCTCCTGAAGAATGACTGCCGGGGTTTGAATGACACGCCAACCAGCAGACCTGGAAGCACATGCCCACGCAGCGCTTCACCTGCTGGAATGCAGCATCCTGTTGTACCGCCAGGGGGATGATGCCTTTTCCCGGGTGGCTGCTGTCCAGCTTAGAATCCTGCTCTGCGATACCACCCGCAGGCACAACCGGATGGAAAGCCTTGCCCTGCTGCCCCGCATTGAGCCTCAACTTAACCTGCCCAACCTGTCCACCGGCACATTCATGTCCATCCAGGCATGGCTGGAACAGCCCCTGCCTGCCATGCCGGAAATGTCAGTACGGGACCTGATCCGCCGGGTATGCGACCAGGATGGCGGTGCACATGTTGATCCCCATGCAAACACCCCTCCACCGCCAATGGCTGGTGAGTGGATTATCCAGTTGGGGGAAATCCTGCTTGCAGAATTGGTAAAACGCCAGCCGCCTCGGGAATTCCGTCCCTAGGACATCCACTCTCCAATTTCCGCCCAAGCATATTCCAGGTGTGATGCCAGGGCGGGTCCCAGCTTGCGTCTCACCCGCTGGTGCGCCCATTCCATCAGGCGAAGCCCGCCAATCTCATGAAACCGCTTGCCAATCTCACGCGCCCGGGTGTGCCGGCATTGGGAGTTGAATGGAGAGCCGGGTCTCTCAGAGAGATAATCATCGGTGGTTCCAATCCGCAAGAGTTCACCCAGCAGGCGCTGCACTTCTTCCCGGTTTTGGGAAGGATACGGTGATGACCCGAAAATTGATTCCAAAAATTCAAACATACTGGCTCCTCAAGACCCGGGATTTCAATAATTCATTGTACCGCACAGCACGCTTGCGCGCCAACCTATGATAAAACTATACCATGAAATGGATTTATCTTGCCCCCCATCTGGATGATGCCGCATACTCGTGCGGCGGTCGCATCTGGGAACAAACCCGGAAGGGCGACATTGTTGAAGTATGGACCCTGTTCGCCGGTGATCCGCCCGAAGGACCCCTGCCGCCATTTGCCGAAATCATGCATATGATTTGGGAAACCGGGCGGGATGCGTTTTCCATCCGCCGGGCGGAGGATGAAACTGCCTGCCGGATCCTGGGCGCCATTCCGGTTCATTTTCCCTTTGCCGATTGCATTTACCGGCGCAATTCAGCCAGCGGTGAACCACTGGTGCAATTCAAGGAAGACCTCTCTGCACCTTACACCCCCGCAGAGGTTCCCCTGCTGCAGGGGATCATCGCAACCCTGCAATCCCGCCTGCCGCCGGATGTGCTGCTTGCCTGCCCGCTTGCCCTGGGCAGCCACCGGGACCATCAACTGACCCGCGCTGCAGCCGAAGCACTGCACCGACCCCTGCGCTACTATGCAGATTATCCCTACTCCGAGGAAACCGATGATCTGCCGCAATGGATCCAACCCGGTTGGGAGGCGGAACCGATCCCCCTATCCGATGCCGGAATTCGGGCATGGCAGGCTGCAATTGCGGCACATTCGTCACAGCTTTCCTCTTTCTGGATTTCGCGGGAAGAGATGGAAACAGCCATTGCCGCCCACGCCCACACCGTTGCAGGAAACACCCTCTGGGCATCCATGCCATCAAGCGAATGACCAGTTTTCGTTATTTTAATAGAGAGAAAAATGTGCTATACTGAAACCATGCAAGCGCACCCGCACTGGGCAAGCTGGGCACAATTTTTGCAACGATGGGGACTGAAAGGTGTGGCTGCCGCCCTTCTGGAAACCGGAGGTCCTTTGAATATCGTTGCCGCCCAATTGTTGATTGCAGGTCAGCCGCTGCTGGGCAGGAAACAGCCGGAACCCTGGATGGCACTGGCAAACCTGCTGGAAGATCCCGAACAGGCACGCACCTTTGCAACCTTCCTGCGTGAGGAGGCAACCGAGTGAATCTGGGTCAACTTTTTGGTCTGATCATCATTTTAATCAGCGCAGGCTTAATTCTCTATTTCTGGCTGCTGGATAAACCCGGTCGCTTTTTACGAGGATTTCGCCCCATGCCCGGATTTCAACGGTTGCGCCGGGCAATTGGCTTGTCGGTGGAACAGGGCAACCGCCTGCACATTTCCCTGGGAAAAGCCAGCCTGGTCAATCCCGCCGGTGCATCCAGCCTGGCAGCCCTGGCTGCACTGGAACGGATTGCACGGATGAGTTCGCTGAGCGACCGTCCGCCCATTGCCTCCAGCGGAGACGGCGCACTGGCAATCTTAAGCCAGGACGCCATGCGGTCCGCCTATCGCCTGAGCAATTCCCCCGAACTGCATGACCCCGACCGGGGACGCCTGGCAGGCGCAACCCCGCTATCCTTCCTGGCAGGCATGCTTCCCCTCGTTCACGGGGAACATGTGTCCGCCCATGTTTTGCTGGGTAATTTCGGTTCCGAAATCGCCCTGCTGGCAGAGGCTGCCAACCAGAAGGAGCAGTTTACCCTGGCAGCCAGTGATTCGCTGACCGCCCAGGCAGTGTTGTATGCCACCGCCCAGGAACCGTTGATTGGCGAGGAACTGTTTGCTGTTTCCGCCTACCTGCTCGCCGGTCCGCAGCACACTGCCAGCCTGCGGGTGCACGATCTGCTGCGCCTGGGTGTCATTGCAGCCATCCTTATTTTGGTCATTCTCTCCCTGGCAGGTGTGTTATGAGAGCGCCCTTCGCCACTGCAGTAGCCATCGGTGTTGGTCTGGTCATCCTTTTGGGATATTTCATGCCCATTCCCATCCTGCAAAATGCCCGTTCCCTGCTCCTGGATTGGGCAGTCATCCTTTCCAGCGTGGCGCTCCTGGTTGCCATTTTCAACCTGTTCTTTGTCCACTTCCGGCGGCTGGCTGCACCCAAGCGCCGGGATTATTACAGCCTGTTTTTGATCATCGGGTTTGTGATGACCCTGGTCATCGGCTTGATTTTTGGATCCACCGATCCCCAGTACCAGCGGGTGGTGACATCCATTCAAATGCCGATTGAAGCCAGCCTGATGGCGATCCTTGCCCTCAGCCTGGCATATGCCAGCCTGCGCCTGTTCCAACGGCGCAGCGGCGTTTTGGCGGTCATTTTTGCCATCTCGGCTGTGGTTTTTCTCATCCTATTTAGCGGATTGCTCTCGGTGGGAAATTCTCTTCCACTCATCCGGGAAGTGACCGCGTTTTTACAGCGACTACCCGTTGCAGGTGCCCGCGGTATTTTGCTGGGCATTGCCCTGGGCAGCCTGACCACCGGTCTGCGAGTCCTGCTGGCAGCCGACCGACCTTACAGTGGATAATCCCATGGCTGATAACCGTTGTCCCATTTGTGGTTCTCCCGTACCTCCCGATGCTGAGGCTTGTCCGATTTGTGGGTCCCCCCTGGAAATCTCCGGGGAACCCGCCGAAGATTTGCCAGACTGGCTGAAGGAACTGCGCGGTGAATCTGCAACCCCGGCTGATGCTGAACCTGCCGAAGAAGTCCCCGATTGGCTGGCAAAAATCCGTGATCGTGCAAAACAAGACCAGGACCAGGTCCCCGCGGGTGAAGAAGCCGACGGCACAGCCGATTGGCTGCAGGAGTTATCAGGAACCGCTCCTGCTGAAGAACCGGCAGATCGTGATGATGCAGACTGGTTGAGCCGCCTGTCTCCGGATGATTCCGCCATCCCGGCGGGCGGTGAGGAACCCCCCGGCGGCGAAGCCGGGGAAATGCCCATTGCACGGGCGGATGATGTCACCGACTGGTTGAAACAGCTCCGGGATGAAGACTCCGGGCAGGCTGACCCCCCCGTTGGGTTGGAACCCGAAGTTACCGAGCCGGGTGCAGAGGAAGTGCAGCCTGTTTCCGATTTAACAGACTGGCTCAGTCACCTGGACGGGGAAACCCCCGCGGAGGAACCGGCTGCAGAAATTCCGGCGGAGGAACCGCTTGCCGCAGGTGAAACCCCCGACTGGTTAAGCCAGTTCCAACCAGAGACCCCGGCAGAAGAACCGGCTGCAGAAATTCCGGCGGAGGAAACGCTTGCCGAAGGTGAAACCCCCGACTGGTTAAGCCAGTTCCAGCCGCAGATCCCGGCAGAAGAAGAACCGGCTGCGGAAATTCCGGCGGAGGAACCGCTTGCCGCAGGTGAAACCCCCGACTGGTTAAGCCAGTTCCAACCAGAGACCCCGGCAGAAGAACCGGCTGCAGAAATTCCTGCGGAGGAAACGCTTGCCGCAGGTGAAACCCCCGACTGGTTAAGCCAGTTCCAACCAGAGACCCCGGCAGAAGAACCGGTTGCGGAAATCCCAACAGAAGAACCGCTTGCCGAAGGTGAAACCCCCGACTGGTTAAGCCAGTTCCAACCGCAGATACCGGCGGAGGAAGAACCGGCTGCGGAAATTCCTGTGGAGGAACCGCTTGCCGAAGGTGAAACCTCCGACTGGTTAAGCCAGTTCCAACCAGAGACCCCGGCAGAAGAACCGGCTGCAGAAATTCCTACGGAGGAACCGCTTGCCGCGGGTGAAACCCCCGATTGGATCAGCAGGCTGGAAAGCAGTCCATCCGGCAGTGAAGCAGAACCAGTCGAAGCCATGGAACCAATTTCGGGAGAAGAAGTTCCTGCCTGGATTCGTGATGCAGATGAAACCCAACCCTCATTGGAAGCAGAGCCAGCCCTTGAATTGCCAGGCGAAGGTGAACTGCCCGATTGGCTGAGTTTCACCCCCAGCGAATCTGCCGGGGAAGCTGTTGCAGGCGAGGAAGGCATCCCCGCCTGGATGGATGCTCCCGTGGAACCAACCGAAGATGCCGGCATACCGGCTGGCACGCCATCCTGGTTGGGTGAATTTGCTGCCGCCGCGCCGCCCCTTTCAGAGGAGGAACTGGACGAAGAGGGCGAACCGGTTTCCGCCTTTGTGGAAGGAAGCGAAGCCTGGCTCTCGCTGCCGGAAGCCGGACATATTCCTGAAACAACCGGCATGGAGGATCTGGCAGGTGAAACCTCCCTCATCCCGCCCTTCCTCTCGGATGAAGTACCGGAATGGCTGGGGCAGGAATCCGCAGAAGGCTCCCCTGTTGAGGAGGCAGAATCTCTTCCCACCCCGCCGATTGAGGAACCCATTGCCGAAGGGGAACCCTCGCTGGAGATGGCAAGCCTGCCCACCTGGCTGGAAGCAATGCGCCCGGTGGAAGCAGTTGCACCCGCCCACGCACCAACCGTCCAGGAGAAAATTGAACGGGTTGGTCCGCTGGCTGGCATGCAAGGCGTCCTGCCCGGCGAGGAAACTGCCGTCCAGTATCATAAACCGCCCACCTACTCCGGACGGCTGCGCATCAGCGAAACCCAGCGAACCCATGCGGATGTGTTGCAGGAAGCAATTCAAAATCTTGTCCAGCCAAAGCCAATTGCAGCAGAATCCCGCCTGGTTCCACAGACCGTCACCCGCCTGCTGGTGACAATCCTGATCCTGCTGGTAATGCTCATTCCCATCCTGGGAGGAACCCGGGCATCCCAGCTCCCCGCCGCCACTCCAGCACATGTAAGCTCACTCTTTACCACCCTCCACAGTCCCGCCGAAGCTCCCCAGCGCATCCTGCTGGCGGTGGAATATGAAGCCGGGCTGGCAGGTGAAATGCAAATAATCAGCACCAGCGTCCTGGAGGACCTGGTAAAACGGAATGCCCAACTGGCTGTCCTGTCCACCCAACCGACCGGCGTGGCACTGGCAGAATCCCTTCTTCAATCCGCCGGTGTCAGCGAGGACGCCGTGGCACGGCTGGGGTACCTTCCGGGCAGCGAACTGGGTCTTCAATCACTGACACAGGATTTGCGCGTTGCCCTGCCATCCGGCAACTGGGATCATCCGCTGGTCCGGGAAATCAACTCCCTGGACGATTTTGATGCCATCCTGGTCATCAGCAGCAATGCAGATATCAGCCGGGGCTGGCTGGAGCAGGTGCAGCCTGCAATTACCGGCAAGCCCATATTGATGATTACCAGTGCACAGAGCGCCCCCATTCTCCAGCCATACCTGCAATCCCGCCAGTTGAGCGGGATGATTGGCGGGCTGATCGATGGCGCAGCCTATGACCGCCTGACCGGTCGAACCGATGGTGCTGCCCGCCGGGCATGGGATTCCTACCAGTTTGGTTTAATCCTCGTGATCCTGCTCATCATCCTGGGGGGATTGTTCCAAAGCCTTGCCCGGCTGCTCCCCCGCCGGAAACCCCGCAAGGAGGTGAAGGCATGAACTCCCCTGACCTGATCTGGACCCTGGTTGGTTTCTTCCTGACCTTGATGATCTTCAGCTATATCTTTGGGGATAATCCCCTTTTCCGGGCTGCCACCTACCTCTTTGTGGGAGTGGCAGCCGGTTATACAGCTGTCCTGGTGCTGGACCAGGTGTTGCTGCCCAAGTTGTTGATGCCTCTGCTGCAGGGAACCCTCAATACCCGGCTTCTCATCCTGGTCCCCCTGCTGCTCAGCCTGTTGCTGCTTGGAAAACTGACCAAACGGCTGTCCAACCTGGGAAATGTCTCCATGGCTTACATTGTGGGTGCTGGTGCAGCCGTGGCAATCGGCGGGGCGGTGATGGGAACACTTTTCACCCAGGTTCAAGCCACTGCCGCTCCATTCAACCTGAAACAGGTTGCGGCTGCTGGCGGCACCCTGGGCACGGTAATGGAAGGTGTGCTGGTGTTGATTGGCACGATTGCCACCCTGGCATACTTCCACTTCAGCGTGCAAATCAAGCCGGGGCAATCGCCGGAACGCCCGGCATGGTTGAAAACCGCAGCAAAAGTTGGCGAAGTCTTTATTGGCATCACCCTCGGCGCACTGCTGGCGGGTGTATTTGCTTCTTCGTTCACCGCCCTGGTGGAACGGCTTTCCACCCTGGTGGATACCATTCTCCGCTTGTTTTCTTGATGAGGCGCTATGACCACCTCCATCGTTGACGCTGAATCGGTCCTGGTCCTGGATATTGGCTCCGTCCAAACCCGGTCCCTGTTATTTGACACGGTGGACGGGCAATACCGTTTCATCGCAGCCGGGGTTGCACCCAGCACACCAGGAGCGCCTTACTTTGATGTTGGGGAGGGTGTTCACCAATCCCTGCTCAAGCTCCAATCCATCACGGCACGGACGTTTCTGAACCGCGATTCTCAACTGATGCTGCCTGCCAACCCGGATGGTTCAGGGGTTGACCAGTTGATGGTCATTTTCTCCGCCGGACCGGAACTGCAGTTTGTCACCATGGGATTGCTGGAGGATGTTTCCCTGGAAAGCGCAACCCACCTGGCGCAAACCACCTTTGGCAGAATCGTGGAAGAAATCGGGTTAAACGACCGCCGCCGTCCGGAAGCACAAATTGATGCCATCCTGGCAACCAGACCGGACCTGATTATCTTTGCAGGAGGGACGGACAAGGGTGCCACCCGCTCCATCGGAAAGCTGGTGGAATTGATCCTGTTCTATCTGCAATGCCTGCCGGAAGACAGCCGCCCGGAGATCCTGTATGCCGGTAATTCGGCGCTTGCCAACCGGATCAAAGAAATCCTTACCCGCCTCACCCGGCTGCATCCCGCCCCCAATATCCGTCCGGGAATTGACCAGGAAGACCTGGGTCCGGCAGCCGATGTGCTGGCGCAGGTTGTGGGAAAAATTCGCACCCGCCAGATTGGCGGTCTTGAAAGCCTGGGGAAGGCTGCCTCCGTTCCACCCATTCCCACTTCTCATGGCTTGGGGCGGATGATTGCCTTCCTGAGCAAAGTTTATGACAGAAGGAAAGGGGTGCTGGGAGTGGACCTGGGTTCCTCCCACACCACGGTGGCTGCCGGAATCAGCGGCGAGTTATCCCTGAACACCTTCCCGATTGGAAGCGGGGCGGGCGCTCCGGAAATCCTGAAAGACGCCCCCGTCGAAGATGTTGTCCGCTGGCTGCCCGTGCATATCCCCGATGATGTTGTCCTGGATTACCTGCATCAAAAATCACTGTATCCAGCCATGGTTCCGGTTACAGCCGAAACCCTGGCGATTGAGCAGGCAATTGCCCGCCAGGCGCTTTTCACTGCCATGAACCGGATGTTGAAGATTCACCCGGACCTGGTGATGGGATTTGAACCGATCCTGGTCAGCGGGACCACCCTGACGCAGTATTCCACGCCGGGGCAAAGCCTGCTCGCCCTGCTGGATGGATTGCAGCCCATGGGTGTCACCACCCTGCTGCTGGACACCAACGGATTGCTTCCCGCACTGGGCGCCATTGCCCCCCAAATTGCCGAACTCCCCGTCCAGGTGTTGGAAAGCAGCGCATTTGTCAACCTGGGAACCGCCATCTGCGTCTCCAGTGATGCCCGCTTTGGCACTCCCCTGATGAACGTCAAGCTGGACTATGGCGGCAACCAGACCCAGTTGGAAATCCGCCAGGGGACCATCACCAGCCTGCCAGTCCGCCCGGGGCAAACAATGAATGTCCACATCAGCCCCCTGCGGCGGCTGTCGATTGATCCCACACACCGGGATCGTTCCCGCAGCTTTAAAATTGTTGGCGGTGTATGCGGTGCGGTGATTGACGCCCGCAGCCGCCCGCTCGGCTTGCCCAAGGATGCCGCCCGCCGCCGGGATCTGCTTAAAAAATGGGCGCTGGCTGTCAACGCCTGATTGGTATAAACCTTGCACCAGTAGAGATCAAATGACCGCACCCCTCACGCATATTCTCCCCCTAACCCTCATCCGCCGCACCCGGCTTCTGCCCGCCCCCGGGCGGGTTTCAGCCCGGGTGGGGCAAAAGGTCAATGCCACCGACGTGGTTGCGGAGACCCGCCTGGCAGGTGCCCACCAGATTATCAACGTCCGCCGGGCACTCTCCCTCAGCCAATCCGACCAGCCGGAGCGATTCCTTTCCTGCCGTGCAGGCGACCGGCTGCAAAAAGGCGACGTGATTGCAGAAGGCGGCGGCTTGTTCTCCCGCCTGGTGCGCGCACCGGAAAATTGCCGGGTGGTGTACATCTTTAACGGGCAGGTCCTGCTTGAAATGGAGAGCCAGTCGCATCAGCTGCTGGCGGGCATCAACGGTGTGGTCACGGAAATTATTCCCGACCAGGGCGTGGTGGTGGAAACCAGTGGGGCATTGATCCAGGGCGTGTGGGGAAACAATCATATTGACCAGGGTTTGTTGCTGGTGATGGTCAAGGAACCCCTGGAGGAAGTCAACCGGGGCACGCTGGACGTGAGCATGCGCGGCGCCGTAGTATTCGGCTCGCACGTCAGTTCTGCCGATGCCATCCTGGCAGCCGGAGAACTGCCCCTGCGCGGTTTGATCCTTGGCAGTATGAGTGCTGAAGCCCGCCTGGCTGCCGAAACCAGCCAGGTGCCGATTATGCTGCTGGAAGGTTTTGGTCAGCTTCCCATCAACAGTGCGGCATTCAAGCTGCTGAACACCAGCGAAAGACGGGACGCCTGCATCAATACCACCTGGGACCCGGTTATTGGTGTACGACCCGAGTTGGTAATTCCACTGCCTGCTGAAGGGCAGATGCACCACGACATTGTCGCCCTTGCCCCGGAACAACGAGTACGGGTGATCAGCGCCCCCCATGCCAGCCAGGTGGGGAAAGTGGTCAAGCTGTCTGCAGGGATCACCCAGTTGCAAAACGGCGTCCGCACCCCAACCGCAGATATTTTGCTGGAGGGCGGCAGCGAACCTGTTTCCATTCCCATTGCAAACCTGGATGTGCTAGAATAAGACCATCTGCAATCATTCAATCCATCATCGGAGGAGAAACCCCATGGCATTTCAAAATATTGACGATGAAGAATCCAACGGTCAGTTTGAAGAATTCCGCGAAGTGGAAATGACACCGGAGGAGACTCCCCAGGAGGAACCCGCTCCTGGCGGAAAAAGCCCCTTTGGGCTGATCCTGGGAATTGTCGGCGGTGTGATCCTGGTTGGCTTGCTGGCATTCGCCCTGTATTACTTCCTGCTGCGACCGCAAATGACCGCCCAACGGGAAGCAAAAGCCTTGCAGGTGAATGCAACCAACACTGCCATTGCGTTGAACGCCACCCAGACCGAGCTGGCTGTTATTCAACAACAGACTCTCGCTGCGCTGCCCACTGCAACCAAGGCACCCACCAATACCCCGGTGGTTGCCCCCACCAGCACCCTGCGCCCCAGCAGCACCCCGGTGCTCCTGCCGGTTGCCCAAACCCAGACGGTGGTGGCATTCCAGACCCAGGCAGCTGCCACCCTCACCGCGTCGGCGCCCGGCATTCCCACCAGCACGGCACTGCCCCAGGGCGGTTTTGCCGAGGATGTGGGCTTGCCCGGAATGCTGGCAATGGCTGCCCTGCTGATCGTGATCATCATCCTGGCACGACGGCTGCGCTTCTCATCCACCCCGCGGTAGACCGACCATCCATCCACCTGCACGCTGCAGGGGTTTTCCTCCAGGCTGTGTACCAGTCACAGGGGCGGGAATTCCCGCCCCTGTTTGATTCCATCTGGAAATACAACCGTGAAAATTGAACCGGTTCAGGAAACGCTGGCAGCCACCTGTTCGCCATAGCCAAGCAGGTCTTTCACCATCTGCTGGGTGCGACCTTCGGCATAGACACGCAGGACCGGCTCGGTACCGGATGGACGGATCAACAGCCAGGAATCATCACCCATAATGTACTTGACTCCATCCATCACGCTGACCTGGGCAACCTTTTCCCCGCCAATTTCCGCCGGAGCTTCCCTGTACAGCCGCTCGGACATTTGATCCTTGGACACAGGGTGATTCAGGCGCAGGTCGGTGCGCTCGTAATAGGCTGGTCCCACATCGTCCAGCAAGTCCTTAACCATCTCGTACAAGCTTTTTCGGGCAGCTGCCACCATTTCCACAATCATCAGTCCCATAATGACCCCGTCCCCTTCCGGGATATGCCCCTTGAAGGAGATGCCGCCAGATTCCTCACCGCCAATCAAGACATCCCCGCTTAACATGTGATCTGCAATATGGTTGAAGCCCACCGGGGTTTCAAACACCGGCAGCCCATAGCGCGCCGCCAACCGGTCCACCATGCGGGTGGTGGATACGGTTCGGACAACTGCGCCGCTCCAGCCGCGCTTTTCCACCAGGTAGCGGAGTGCAAGCGCCATGATCTTGTGGGGATCCACAAAATTTCCGCGCTCGTCCATGGCTCCAATCCGGTCAGCGTCCCCATCCGTGGCAAGCCCAAAATCGCCCAGCCCGGTGGAGATCGCGCCTGCCAGGGCACCAAGATAGCGAGCAATCGGCTCGGGATGCACCCCACCAAAACCGGGGTTTAATTCGCCGCGGATTTCGGCAATTTCGCAGCCGGTTCCCTGCAATGCGCCACGAATCCAACCCCGCCCGGCACCAAACATCGAATCCACTACAATCCGCTGGGGATTGTCGGCGATCAAGTCAAAATCAATCAGGCTGCGAAGATGTTCGTAGTACGCCAGGGTGGGGTTGAAGCGCTGAATCAATCCCGCAGCACGCGCCAGGTCAAAATCCATCAGGTTGGGACCGCGCGCCTGGGCTTCATTGTCATTCAGATAGACTTCCACGCGGCGGCATTGCTCCGGGAGTGCGGAACCGCCATAGGCAGCCTTGAGCTTGACGCCGTTGTAGCGCGGAGCATTATGCGATGCAGTAATCATGATACCGGCAATGGCGTTCATATATTTGACTGCATGCGAAATTGCCGGGGTGGGAGCATCCGCCTGCGCCAAATACACGGTAAATCCATTGGCAGCCAGCACCCGTGCGACTTCCTTGGCGTACCGGTCGGAAAGGAAACGGGTATCAAACCCAACCACAACCCTGTGCGAATCGATGGATGAGGCAGACAGGTTGCCGTTCAACCACGCGCCCGAGCCAACAGCATCTGCAATTGCCTGGGCAACCATGCGTAAATTGGAAAAAGTGAACGTGTCCGAGATGACGGCGCGCCAGCCGTCGGTACCAAAATGAATGGGCATGTACGTCTCCTAGTTCGGGATTTTATTAACCAATTACCACCGCGGGGAGGGAGTTGCCGTGGCAAGCAGTGCTTGAACCATCCAGCCTTCCAACCCGGTTTCCGTCCGCACTTTCACCCAGGTCAGATTGTCAATCAGGAGCGGATCCGAAATCACCTGCACCAGGCTGGTGTTTAACAGGCTGGTCAACAAGTCGCCATCAAAGCCGGGCTCCGAGCGGACATAGGCACCATTGGAATCCGGCGCCCAGACCCGGGCATAAATTGGGGTGGGCTGAGGGGTGATTGTTTGCGTTGCGGTGGCGGTCGGCACCAGGGTGGGCGTGGTCGTCAGGGTCGGGGTTGATGTGCGGGTCTTGGTCGGCTGGCTGCCTTCCACCGTGGGAAGCAGCGGGGATGGAAGCGTATCGGTGGGCAGCGGGGAGGAAAGGGGAATGGGAGCGGCTGGAGGAGGTGAAAGCGAAATGAAACCAAAAATTGCCAGCACCCCCAACACAGCCAGCAGCAGCCATCCCAGGGAAATGACCACACCGCCAGCAGTGCGCGGGCGGAAGCGCATCAACAGTAAAACCAGTACGGCAACAACCACCGCCACCACCAGGTGGACCAAAAACACCAGCATACCGTCTGCAAAGAGACCCGGCTGTCCACCCGTTAAACCAAATCCTGCCAATCCAACCGGCAGACTCAGTTCATACGCCAGGGCAACTGATGCCACCTGGGGGCGCTGCCGCGGGTTGCGCAGCATCAGAAATGTCATCAATGCCGAGCCAATCACCACCAGTGCCAGGTCCGGGATGGAAAGGACGGAATGATCCTGCACCTTCTCCAGGGGAGCCTGCAACCAGGCACTGGCGCCCAGCCCTGCCAGCAGCCCCCAACCGAAAAAGATTAATACATGAATCAGGAATGCCCCCAGCGCCAGACCCAGAAACCGCATGGATCCCAGCACGGATCCCAGCGCAATTCCCGGAACGGGGGAAAGGAACGGAGCCAGCAGCACCACCAGGATGTACAGCGCCGGGGAATCCAGCAGGATGGCAGCCACCATCACCAGACCTGCCAGCAGGCTGAAAATATAAAAATCCAGAGACGGGGTTGCCAGATGGGCTATCTCTGACAGATATTCCGTGCGTTCCTGCAATCCGGCATGCGCAAAATCCAGGCGTTTCTGCCTCCGGCGGCGGGCGGGCGGCAGGGATTCTTCTTCAGATGGAATGGGTTCGCTGGTTGGAAATGTCATGGGGGTTTCCGGTAAGTTTGGCTTGAAGCTATTATAATACACCCACTTCAATGCGTGAACCGGAGAACCGCCCTCCCAACGCGGGTTCCGGCTGAACAGGTGAATGGATGAAAAGATTACAACAATTCCTGCTGGTTGCGTTTGTCCTTCTTATGCTGGCTGCCTGCACCACCAGCCCAACCCCAATAACGGGGGATACGCCTGCACCTGGCGGGACAGTGAGCCCCACGCTGCCGCCCGAAACACCAACGGCAACCAGCACGCCCCTGCCGGGCAGGTTGATCCTGGTAACCAATACATCCCCCCTGGAAGCAGAAATTCACACTGTCCTGGAGACATACACGGCAGACCAGGGATGGCAGCTGGTTTCCCAGCCGGGTTTGGCAGCATCGGACCTGGGGGAGGATGTGAAAATCGTTCTCCTGCTGGAGCCGGATTCCGCCCAGGCTGCACTAGCAGAATCCAACCCTGGCATTCCGTTTGCAGCCATCACCAGCAGCAACCTGCCAGCCACTGCCAACCTGAGCGTTTTACGCTTGCGCCCGGCAGACGAATTATTTGTTGCCGGTTTTGTCACCACCATCATTGCACCCGATTGGCGTTCCGGTGCGCTCCTGCCCGCCGATTCCCCGCTTGGTGAGGGAGCCGGGGATGCTTTTGTGAACGGCGGTCGGTATTTCTGCGGTCGCTGCGCCCCCGCATTTGCCCCGGTTGTCCTCTTCCCGGTCACTGCCCTCCTGCCTTCCAGCAGCACGGTGGCGGAATGGCAGGCGGCAGTGGATGCCCTGCAAACCAACCGGCTGGAAACCCTCCATCTCACCCCGACGGCAGCAAGCCCCGACCTGCTTTCCTGGCTGGCTGGCAAGGACATCATCCTGGTCGGCAGCCAGACTCCGCCCGCGGATCTTTCCCTGCGCTGGGCTGCCACGGTCCGTGCGGACCCTGCCGCCCTGCTTCCCGCCCTGCTTGCGGACTTATCCGCCGGAAGCGCTGGAACAGAGGTTGCCGTTCCCATTACCCTGGCGGATGTGAACCCGGAGCTTTTCAGCCCGGGCAAGCAGGAGTGGACGCAAACCGTGATTCAGATGCTGGCGGATGGTGAAATCAACCCCCTGAGCGTTCCCGCCCAGTAATTTTCACACGGAATCGGATTTCCCCCGGAATTCCCCCGCCGTTGCCTCACCTGGCTGGGTGATGCCCTCGCGCTTCAATGCCTTCCAGACCGTCATTGCCAGGATGCGGATGTCCAGCCAGAGCGACCAGTGGTCTACATACCAGACATCCAGCTGAAATTTTTCCTCCCACGTGATGGCATTCCTGCCATTTACCTGCGCCCAACCGGTAATGCCGGGCAGAACCTCATGCCGCCGCATCTGTTCGGGGGAATATCGCTCCAGGTAGGCAACCAGCAGGGGACGCGGACCCACCAGGCTCATTTCCCCGCGAATCACATTCCAGAATTCCGGCAGCTCATCCAGGCTGGTGGCGCGCAGGAACCTGCCCAGCTGCGTCAGCCGCTGACCATCCGGCAGCGGTTTCCCGCTCTCATCAACCAGTTGGCGCATGGTGCGGAACTTAATGAGGGTGAAAATGGCTCCATGCAGACCGGGGCGGGACTGGCGAAAGAATATGGGCTTTCCATCCACCAACCAGACCAGCAATGCAATCATCCCCAGTACAGGCGAAAGGAGCAGGAATGCCGGGATGGTCAGCACCAGGTCGAAGAACCGCTTGGATGCCGGAACCCCGGCAGGAAGGAAAGCACCGCTCATCCATTCATTTTACCAAAAATGGGCTATAATTCGGATGGGCAAAGCGCACGGACCTGCCCTCCCCATTCCAGGAGGATTCCCATGCTGCTCAAGATCACAATCGAGTACTGTGCGGTTTGAAACTATACGGATCGGGCTGTCGGTCTGGCAGCCGAACTGCTTCACAAGTGCGAGGAGAAAATCGAGTCCATCACCCTGATTCCCATGGATGACGGCAGGTTTGAAGTGACCGTAAATGGCATTTTGCTCTTCTCCAAGCTTAAAGAGGAACGACACGCAGAACCGGGCGAAATTTGCAAATTAATCAAGCAACTCTTACAGGAAGGTAAATGATGAGTAAAAAAGGTCGAGTCTTTTCAGGAGCCCGCCCCACCGGTCGCCAGCACCTGGGCAATTACCTGGGCGCCATGCAGAACTACGTTGCCCTGCAGCAGGATTATGATTGCATCTACTGCATCGTGGACCTGCACGCCCTCACCACGTTGGAAACCACCCAGGAATTGACCCAAAACACCTATGAGATGGCACTGGACTGGCTGGCAGTGGGAATCCGCCCGGAAGAATCGATCATGTTTGTCCAGTCGCATGTCCCACAGGTGACGGAACTGCATACCATCCTCTCGATGGTCACCCCGTTGGGCAAGCTGACCGACCTGCCAACCTTCAAGGAAAAAGCCCGCCAACAGCCCCAGAACATCAACTATGGGCTGGTGGGATACCCTGTATTGATGACCGCTGATATTGTCCTGTACAAAGCCGGGCTGGTTCCGGTGGGCGTGGACCAGGCGCCCCATCTTGAATTTGCAAGGGAAGTGGTTCGTTCATTCAACTACCGCTACCAGACAAATGTATTAATTGAGCCCGCCATGAAAGCCACCGAGGTTCCCAAGGTGATTGGAATTGACGGGGTGAACAAGATGAGCAAAAGCCTGGATAATCACATTGAACTGGCATCCACCCCCGAGGAAACCCGCCAGCGCGTGATGATGATGGTGACCGATCCGCAGCGCCAGCGCCGATCCGATCCGGGGCGACCCGAGGTGTGTAACGTCTTCTCCCTGCACAAGGTGTTCTCCAGCCCGGAAGAAGTTGCCGAGATTGATCGGGACTGCCGCAATGCCGGAATCGGCTGCGTGGATTGCAAAAAGAAACTGGCTGCCAACCTGAACGCTCACCTGGAACCCTTCCGGACGAAACGCTCCGCTTTGAATGAGAACCCGGATGCCGTATGGGATATCCTGCATGAAGGTGCCCGGCGCGCCCGCACCATTGCCGAAGAAACCATGGTGGAAGTTCGTGCTGCAATTGGTCTGCCCAAATAAAACCGCATGAAAGCAGTGATTCAACGGGTAACCCGCGGCTCGGTGGAAATTGATGGACGCCGGGTGGCGGAAATTGGTCCGGGACTGGTCATCCTGTTGGGAATTGGACCGGGTGACACCCCCGGGGTTGCCGCAAAACTGGCGCGCAAGATTGCCATGATGCGCATTTTTGGCGATGAAAACGGGAAGATGAATCTTTCATTGCTGGATGTGCAGGGAGCAGCAATTGTGGTCTCCCAGTTCACACTGTATGCCGATACACGCAAGGGACACCGTCCAGCATTCACAGACGCAGCACCGCCGGAAATTGCCAGCCCGCTCTGCGACCAGTTTGTGGCTGCCCTGCGGGAAGCCGGCATCCCCACCCAAACCGGTGAATTTGGTGCACACATGGTGGTGGATATCCAGAACGATGGTCCGGTGACCATCCTGCTGGAACTATAGTTCAACCTTCCATCCAACCGCGCCACAAAACGGCATCCAGCTGAACGGCAGCCGCTCCTGCCGCCAATACGGCTTCGGCATGTGCCTGTTGAAACAGCCCTGCCCCGGCAATCAACGGCAGATTGATGCGCCGCGCACTGCGGACTGCTGCCAACACCTGTGGGAACAATCCGGGACCCAACAACCGCCCGCTGACCAGCCTGCCATCTGGCACAGGCAGGGAGCCACGCGGCGCGCCCAACGTCAGTCCGCTGACTCCGAGAGCCGCCAGCCTGTCCAACCAGGGTTCATCTGCCCGGTCAAAAGGGATCTGCACCACAACCGGCAATTCCCCCAAGGCAGCGGAGGCAAGTGCCAGGGCGTCCTCTCCGTTCGCCGTGGGGGCAATCCCCACCTCCAGAGCGGCAACACCCTCCAGCCCCTCCAGTGCCCGCACCATTTCCGCCAGTTCCGCCGGGGAATCGGCAAGCAGGTGTACCCAAACGGGCACATCCGCCCGAGCCCAACGAACGCCAGCCTGCCGCAGGACCGCGCGCAAGCCCGGGTTCGGCAAGCCAGTGTGGAGCAAACACCCACCCGGGTATGGAATGCAGGTCCGGTTTTCCGCCGGAGTGCGGGGCTTGCGGCTGATGGGATTGGTGACAAATGCCCCCATTGGATGGGGAAAGGGCAGCCTGGAATCCGGGACAAACCCCATTGATCCGGCTGCGTTCATCCAGGGAGAGGCAAGCTCCAGTCCGGGCGGCGGAAGAATCACAATGCCTCCAGTTCGTGCAGGTCAAAGACAGGACCATCCTGGCAGGCATGTTTCCATCCCCGGCGGGTGCGCACGCTGCACACCCCGCATTCCCCCATTCCTCCGCAGGGCATGGGAAGGTTCACCAATGCCTCCGCCGCCACGCCGGGAAAAGCCAGCCGGGATTTCCATTCCAGCACCTGCGGGAGGGTGCCATCCAGAGCCAGGTATTCCGCCCAACCGGAAACATCGGGCAGGGATTCCAGCGGCAGGACTTCCACGGCATCGGGCAGGCTGGCTGGAATTCTGCGGGTGAACAATGCCACTTCTGCGCCCTGCACCAGAGCCTGGTTCCAAAGCAGGCGCAGCCGCGCCGTTATTCCATCCAGCGCAGCCAGGGCAACACGGCGCACCACCGGCAGCCGGAATCCCCTGCCCAGGGGACCCCGCAGGTGGAGCAGCGTGCCTGCCGACCAGGCGGAAGGGAGCGGCGGAGCAAGATCCAGCCAGCCGTCCATATTTCCGGCTGGGAACACAACTGCCGCCAGCGCTTCGTCCGGTCTGCCACTGGCAGCCAGAAAATATTGCCCGGCTGTAATCTGCACAGGTACAGGAACATGAATCCGACCCGCGAGTAAACCACCCTCCAGGCGCAATTCCACCAGTTCAACATTTAATTCCATGGCATGTGCCCTGCTTCGTTCATGGGATGATTGTAGCGCGGTGAATGCGTGGGGGCAAGTATTTTCCGGCTACGAGGTGGAATCCCCGGAAACATGGTTGATCCTTTTTTTGCATTGGAAATAACAAGATTTTTACTTTATAATGATCATATTCTGTTTGGATTTCTCCCGGCACCAGGGATAAATAAATATACCTGGGATTAACTCCAACAGCCCCCATGGATTTCTCCAGTCGGGTATCCCGGGAGAAGGTGTATTTGTGCCTCAATGGTGATAATTATATATTGTGGATCAACATTATTTTATGAGCAAAGGGAAACAAATCACTGGACAAAACCCGGGATTGTTAATTACCCTAGCAAGGAGAAAATATGAAAGTCGGCGTTCTCGCTTATCGGTTTGAATATTACACCTATACCCGGATATTGGTTGGAATAGTCCCGGATGTTGAGTATATCAAGGTGCATGATTTATATACCTTCCTCACCTTGGCTGCCCGGCGGATCAACAGTGCAGCCCGGCGGCAGTTGATCAATCATTTTGATCTTAACAACCAGTTCAACGACTTTGACCTGAATAAAATTGATCTGCTGCACCTGTTCAATGGCATCAGTTATGGGAAAACCCCCTGGGTTGGGGGGTTTGAAACCATCCTGCCGCGCCTGCGTTCCATCCTGCCGGCTCAACATGGCAGACATCCCGGGTTTGAGGATGTGCCCAACCGTTTGGTGGTGAAACGCGCCTTTTCCGCCCTTGCAGGGGATGCCTGTAAATTCATTCACGCCATTTCGGAATGTTCTGCAGCCATGCAGCTCGATCTGCTGAATGCGTTTGCTGAATACGGGGATGCCATCTCCAAAAAAATGGTGGTCAAACACCCACCCCAGACCCGCCTGATGGAAACCTATCAGAAACCGGAATTGCCGGACGGAGGACTGAATTTTATCCTGGTGGGTGCTTCCTTCTTTCGCAAGGGCGGCATGGAAATTGTGGAAACCTTCCGGGACCTGCGGGAAATACATGGTTATCCAATCCACCTGACCCTGGTCAGCTCCCTGCGGGTGGATCCCTATGCCACGGCGGAAACCGAAGAGGATGTGACGATTGCCTCCCGTTTCATCCGGGAAAACCAGGGCTGGATTCATCATTATGACAGCCTGCCCAACCCGGAGGCATTGGAGAAAATGAAGGAGGCGCATGTGGGATTACTTCCCACCTATGCTGATTCGTACGGTTTCTCCTTGTTGGAAATGCAGGCTGCCGGCTGCCCGGTGATCAGCACCAATGTGCGCGCCCTGCCTGAAATCAACAATGAGGATGTCGGCTGGCTGATTGAGGTGCCCAAAAACCGCCTGGGTGAGGCAATTTACACCACCACCTCAGACCGCCAGACAATCAGTACTGCCATCCGCCAGGGATTGGAGCGCGCCGTGCACGAAATTTTCACCAACCCGTCGCTGGTTGCCGTGAAGGGGCAAAATGCCCTGGAGCGCATCAGCCGGGAGCACGATCCGGATCATTATGCCGCCTGGATGGCAGAAATTTACCGGGCAGCCATTCATCAACAGGCAGTGCGGCGGTAATTACAGGAATGAAATCCAAATGGATGGTAAATCAATATAAGATTCCAACCATTGAACGGAATGATTTTGAATCATTTATGATAAGATTCACCCATGTCTGATCATTCACCCTCCCCCTCTGGAAAACAAATCCGCCTGACCAGCCTGTCCAACTGTGCTGGTTGAGCATCCAAGCTCAATGCGGAAACGCTGGCGCACGTGCTGCGCCCCCTCACAGATGCTTTCGATCCTGCCGCATATCCAGACCTGCTGGTGGGCATGGACAACGCCGATGACGCGGCTGTTTGGCAGATTGATGCGAACCGCGCCCTGGTGGTGACAACCGACTTTTTTACACCGGTGGTCGATGATCCGTATGATTATGGCGCCATTGCCGCCGCCAACAGCATCTCGGACGTGTACGCCATGGGCGGCATCCCCGCACTGGCGCTCAATATTGCCGCCCTTCCTCCCAACCTGCCCGACACTATTTTGACGGAAATTTTTCGCGGCGGAGCAGAAAAAGCCCGCGAGGCAGGCGTGGTGATTGCCGGGGGGCATACCGTCCAGGACAAGGAACCCAAGTACGGGCTGGTGGTCATCGGTTTTGTTGATCCCCAGCACATCCTGACCAAGAGAGGCGCCCGACCGGGTGACCGGCTGGTGCTGACCAAGCCGCTCGGGTTTGGCGTGACAACCACGGCACTCAAGCGTGAACAGGCAGAGAAAGCCGATATCGCGGAAGTTGTACAGTGGATGAAACAGTTGAACGCTGGTGCCGGTCAACTGGCGCGCGAATTCCACCTGCGCGCCGGGACGGATATTACCGGCTACTCCCTGCTGGGGCACGGTTGGGAAGTGGCATCCGCCAGCGGGGTGGGATTCCGGTTGTTTTTTGACCAGATCCCCTTCATCTCCTGCGCCCGCAAATATGCTGAAGCCTGGTATTTTCCGGGTGGTGCCAGTGACAACGCCTTGTTCTTCAACCAGTACCTGGATTTCGATCCCCGGATTGACGAAGCCAGCCGCATGCTGCTGTTTGACCCGCAGACCTCCGGCGGGCTGCTGCTCTCTGTCCCGCCCCACCGGCTGGCTGAGCTGTTGGACCGCGCCCGCGGGCTCCACCAACCCGCCTGGGTGATTGGCGAGGTGGTGGAAGGTAACCGCATTGCAGTGGTCTG
>Ga0208695_1000653_pt1 | contig 35389 bp, 30 predicted proteins | sample AD_UKC111_MetaG_FD_184449 | JGI IMG/M metagenome (GOLD analysis project Ga0208695, IMG submission 184449) | Active sludge microbial communities of municipal wastewater-treating anaerobic digesters from Hong Kong - AD_UKC111_MetaG (SPAdes)... | ecosystem: Engineered > Bioreactor > Anaerobic >...
CAATCGTTCTTACCGTACCTATGAGGAATGGAAACATGCCGGGCGAAAATAATATTATCGTTCCTAAATTCGGGTTCTTACCGTACCTATGAGGAATGGAAACAAACTTCGACGGTGATGATAAGCTGTTTGGCTATGTTCTTACCGTACCTATGAGGAATGGAAACTTGTAGTGAATAACGCAACGGGGCAAACTAAGATACGTTCTTACCGTACCTATGAGGAATGGAAACTAGACCCTACTTTATGTTTATTATCCAACCCATATTTGTTCTTACCGTACCTATGAGGAATGGAAACTCACAAAGAAAACATCACAAGCAACTGGTGAAGTGTGTTCTTACCGTACCTATGAGGAATGGAAACCTCCCGAACTATCAGTGCTGTGTGCATCAAAATACCAGTTCTTACCGTACCTATGAGGAATGGAAACGCCCCAGCTGTTGCGGCTGGTGCTCTTAGCGCTTATAGTTCTTACCGTACCTATGAGGAATGGAAACCCACATCGGTCACCTGTGATTCGAGTTGCTTCAATGTTCTTACCGTACCTATGAGGAATGGAAACAAACTTCCCACAGTATGCCAAACAGTCCACCGCTTGGTTCTTACCGTACCTATGAGGAATGGAAACGTTATATTTTGAAGGTAAGTGAGTTAAAGAATGGAGGTTCTTACCGTACCTATGAGGAATGGAAACCCCGCATGGGAGTCTTGCCACCACCATTGAAGGAGTATGTTCTTACCGTACCTATGAGGAATGGAAACGCATTTGTTCTATTTTCACTTTGAATCACCCTTTGCAGTTCTTACCGTACCTATGAGGAATGGAAACTTCAGGTGTGAGCGTCTGTGGGTTCTTGATATTCCAAGGTTCTTACCGTACCTATGAGGAATGGAAACAGTCTATGCAGTTATCAGGGAACGTTTTAAGCACTTCGTTCTTACCGTACCTATGAGGAATGGAAACTTTCTTGTTGCATAAACTGCGGAAGGTTCTTAATGCGTTCTTACCGTACCTATGAGGAATGGAAACAAAATGACAAACGAAGTGAGAGGGTACAAAGTAATTAAGTTCTTACCGTACCTATGAGGAATGGAAACTTGCTCGTGAGATTGTACCCGCAGAGGATACGTTGGTTCTTACCGTACCTATGAGGAATGGAAACAGAACCCATTTGTCCGAGATGAATAATAGAAATAAAAAGTTCTTACCGTACCTATGAGGAATGGAAACGCAATTGCACTGTCTGTCGTAATCCGTTCTAACTTGGTTCTTACCGTACCTATGAGGAATGGAAACTTGGAGCGTGACAGATCGTGGCCAAACTAATGTTTCCGTTCTTACCGTACCTATGAGGAATGGAAACCGTACCATTTTGCATAGACCCACCCATCATAAGTAGGTTCTTACCGTACCTATGAGGAATGGAAACACAAATAATCACCATATTATGATTATATAATGTTAAGTTCTTACCGTACCTATGAGGAATGGAAACCTATTTTGCTTGTGTAGTTCTGTATCGCCTTTTCTATGGTTCTTACCGTACCTATGAGGAATGGAAACGGTGTTAGCACGTCTTTCACCTCCTTTCTTTGTAAAGTTCTTACCGTACCTATGAGGAATGGAAACTCAAAGAATGATATTGTCATTTTTGAACTGCCAAACTGGTTCTTACCGTACCTATGAGGAATGGAAACGAGTCTTTGGTGCTCTTAGAACTACCTTCGCAAGCGGGTTCTTACCGTACCTATGAGGAATGGAAACTTGAGAAATTCTTCATATGTATCACTTGAAAATGCGTTCTTACCGTACCTATGAGGAATGGAAACCCAAGCGTAGCAAGGTTGTTGGCAGACTGCTCATAAGTTCTTACCGTACCTATGAGGAATGGAAACGACTAATTCAGTAATGTGTGGATAGGATAGGAAGGATAGTTCTTACCGTACCTATGAGGAATGGAAACAATAAAGTAGAAAATAATATATACAAAGTCAATCAGTTCTTACCGTACCTATGAGGAATGGAAACATGTTCCAAGCAACGTCTAAGATTTCCGCAATCGTTGGTTCTTACCGTACCTATGAGGAATGGAAACTATTTTTGCATACCCCCACTTTAGCACAAACCAAAGTGTTCTTACCGTACCTATGAGGAATGGAAACCTTCGGTCTCTTTGCTGTCTAATGTGATCACCTTATCCCGTTCTTACCGTACCTATGAGGAATGGAAACTCTTATTGTGTGTATATATGTACAAAGACTGAATCTGTGTTCTTACCGTACCTATGAGGAATGGAAACAACTTAAACATGGTACTTCTCGCATCAAAGCAGTATCAGTTCTTACCGTACCTATGAGGAATGGAAACGTGTATCGTACCTCTCTGCCATTTTCTTCTGTGCTTGTTCTTACCGTACCTATGAGGAATGGAAACGATTCCGCACCAGTCCCTTTCGTACCGCCAAATGCAGTTCTTACCGTACCTATGAGGAATGGAAACGTATGGCACAAGCGACCGGGTGGACAATCGATTACAGTTCTTACCGTACCTATGAGGAATGGAAACCTTGCTTTACGACTCCTGTAACAATTGCCGGTATTGGTTCTTACCGTACCTATGAGGAATGGAAACTTTGAAAGAAGTTGGAATAACTGATGATGATTATATGTTCTTACCGTACCTATGAGGAATGGAAACACTCCGAAACTCGTACACAAGCCCGCTCTGAAAGAGTTCTTACCGTACCTATGAGGAATGGAAACCTGTACTTTCTACTTTTGAAGCGTCTTGGTGAAGCTTGTGTTCTTACCGTACCTATGAGGAATGGAAACAAGCGTGCTATCGCGTACACTGCCACGGGCTTGCCAGTTCTTACCGTACCTATGAGGAATGGAAACGACGTGGTGGAAAGTCTTGGAGATGGAAGGTACATCAGTTCTTACCGTACCTATGAGGAATGGAAACCAAAGTAAAGGGCTTGCAAATTACCTCGGTGAACTTGCGTTCTTACCGTACCTATGAGGAATGGAAACCTCGTTCTATCTTGTCATACAGACTTGCCAGAAACGGTTTCTACCGTACCTATGGGGAGTGGAAACAGAATAAAAGTGTGTTATAATTACTCTTGAAGGAAGAGTTCTTACCGTACCTATGAGGAATGGAAACAGATGTTATCTTCGAGGATCTTCTTTCTCATGTCATGTTCTTACCGTACCTATAAGGAATGGAAACTTCGTAATTTTTGCCACTTAGAAATACTGAGACTCTCAAATTCCTAGCGTACCTTGGAGGAATTGAAATGTAGGTAATGCAATAAAATGCTCGTTCTCAAACCTTATAGTTTGTACCGTACCTTGGAGGAATGAAGTAAACTAACCGTAGGAATTATTACTGAATTTTCTTGAGTTCTTAACGTAACTTGAGATTGGTAAAGTTAATTTGTGCTAAGATTAAATTGGAAGGATTGTCATTTTTGGATTGCGAAACCCGCTTGGATAAACAAATGTAGAATGGTGGTGTCGGAAATCCACTACTCTCTGAAAGAGATGGAAACTACCCGATGTACGTGATTTGAAAACCTTCTGAAATGAGCCAGTCGGAAACCCACTACTCTCTGAAAGAGATGGAAACTGTAGAATTGCAAGCAAAATATCACGGTACACTCTGTTACGTCGGAAACCCACTACTCTCTGAAAGAGATGGAAACTTCCAAACATCGGTGTCCCTTGATAGAACCATGCCGGCAAAGTCGGAAACCCACTACTCTCTGAAAGAGATGGAAACATGATGTTTTCAGGACTCGTAAGTCTCCACCTTATAACAAAGTCGGAAACCCACTACTCTCTGAAAGAGATGGAAACATACATCGATACATGTATGGTAAACGTTTGGTCATTAAAGTCGGAAACCCACTACTCTCTGAAAGAGATGGAAACTTTCGTGATTCTTCTGAACCAACGAAAAATATTGAATACCGTCGGAAATTCACTACTCTCTGAAAGAGATGGAAACTTCAAAATCTGCTTCTTGTTCCAATTCCATAAGATATGCAGTCGGAAACCTACTACTCTCTGAAAGAGATGGAAACACCTCCCTCAATTCCATTATTCTTGGCAACACTTCTCTCACGTCGGAAACTCACTACTCTCTGAAAGAGATGGAAACTCGAAATAGATCCGAAAATAACTGCCTTCGTGCATTGTAATGTCGGAAACCCACTACTCTCTGAAAGAGATGGAAACTTTTGTGAAACCTCTGTTATTACTATTCTTGCTCTATCTTTGTCGGAAACCTACTACTCTCTGAAAGAGATGGAAACTTTTGTGAAACCTCTGTTATTACTATTCTTGCTCTATCTTTGTCGGAAACCTACTACTCTCTGAAAGAGATGGAAACGTCGAATAAGTCGTATACTAAAGCAGGTATTCCGTCCAAGGTCGGAAACCTACTACTCTCTGAAAGAGATGGAAACTGATAAGGTACAAGGTAGCAGTATCCAAGAGCCCCGGGTTCTGTCGGAAACCCTCTACTCTCTGAAAGAGATGGAAACTCTCGAAAGGAGGTGATTATGTGAAAAGGATTATAAAGCGCATCCTCGGAGGGCGACCTCCAAAAAGGTCCGCGAAATAACCCAAGTCGGAAACCCACTATTTTCTAAAAGGGATGGAAATCTTGGAGGAACTGAAAAATGCCCCAGTTGGTCGTTGAGGTATTTTTTTAATGATGGTGGGTTTATACTGTACTTTGGAGGAATGAAAACTCCCTGCCTGCCAATATTGGTTCTCACTGTGCCTATACTGTTTATGAAACTCAAGTCCATCGATTACAAAGAAGTATTGCACTAAGATTCGAGGGCCAGACAAAGAGTATTCAAATGTGATGGCATGCTTACCTTAGGTAATGTTAAGAAGACAACTTATACCGTATAACATGGTGTGTGGTTTTAACCACCTTATTACTCTCAACTTGTTCACTTAACCTTCCTCAAGCCCGTTTCTGTACTTATACCTGACTGCATTCTTCTTTTGAATGTATTCTTTGCATCCATCCAACAAACCCTTTATCAAGTGGAACCCATCTTCTCTCTAATCAATCTCGATGCTTGCATTGAGCTCATGTTCATACTCATTTTCACTCTCTTTTCCTCGAACATTTTTGTCATCGATTAGTATCCTATTGCTTTTCATCTCATAATCACACGCATTTTAGGTTCTTATCGAGTATTCTTGCAATTTCTTCCATGATGATCATATCTTTTCTTATTGAGTTGGTTCATTATGCTATCTTGAAGGTGGAAAGAACCACTTTTACTTTACCAAATGTTGATTAAAAATCACTTTTTGAATGCATGTCAGAAATTTGTCATGTGAACCGTATTTTTAATGTGACTCGCGTTAAGATATGAAGCAAAGGGATTAAGAAAGTTGGATAGAGGTCTTTGAAAACTGAATAGCGAGTGGAAAAATGGTTGAAAAACAACCCAAATAGAACAATCGTGAGGTGATGGTTGGTGATAAAGGATTTTTCATTTATTGAGGGTGGCAAAGTATTGACTTACGATTACAAGGGTGACAGTTTGATGCCAGAGCTTTTTTATTTAAGTCAGGGTAAGCAACTTAATTTGCTGGTAAGCAATTACTATAGTCAGTGCCTTAAACCATTGATGCAGAAGATGCTTGATAAAAATGGGTATCAGATTGAAGCGATCGAAATTGGAGGACACAAGATTAATCTGCCGTTTGATTTCGGATTTCAAGCTATTGAGCTGATCAGTCTTGCGTTTGAGCGTAAAGAAGAGTTCCTTAATCCAATTAGAACTGCAACTAATGTTGATATTAGGTATTTCGGAATGTTGGATGATCAGGCTACTTTGAGTTTTGTTTACTTCGCATTTTTTGATTCGTTAAATGGTTTAGAGCCATATTTGTATATAGTGAACCTGGATAAAAATGGTAGAAGACAAAATCGAAAAGGCTTAAATAAGCTTGTAAGAGGCAAGTTTCAATACGACAATGTAATCAGTTACGACGAGAAAACTGACGAAACTTTGATATGGACATTTGAAATGCCACAAAGTTCTGGAGTTAGATTAGAAGTTGGCAAACTATATTTCATGCAGTTACTTGAAAAGTCTCGTGATAACAAATATGACAAGCCATTCAATCTAATAGCTGGCAAGAATAATATCCATTTTTCTAAATTAAAGAATCTTACAATTGGCAATGAGGTGGCTTTTATAATAGACAACGATGTTAATGGCGGCATCATGATATTATTAAGCAAGTCCAGGTATGATGAAATTCGCTGGCAAATTGCTCCGATAGACAAGCAAGATATTGAATTTTGCTTTGGAGGGGAGGGTGATTTGTATGTTTAGTTTCTTGGCTAATAGAATTGACATCGAACCGCGTTTGCGCAAACCTATGTTAGTAAATATGGTATATACTAATGGAACTAAAACGACAACTTTTCCAATTTTGACTTTCTCTAATGCACCTGGCATATTATTTGATGTTATAGATATCTTATCAGTTGAATATAATAATTTTCACAATTCTATAAATGGCTCGTATATAGAAAAGATTGTGGTACCTGAAAAAAATCTGGTTATAGAAATGAGATTTGATGAGAACGATAAAGTATACAATTCCACTTATGATGAAATTGCAATGTTAGCATGTGGCACTGATTTGTTAGGTGAGAATAGGCATCTGTATGTAAATTTCGTGCCTCTACATTATACTGTTGCAGATTTGATTTCTTCTGGAACGATTGACTCAAGCTCACTTTCGTTACTTCAGATAAGGGATTTAGAAACTGAGAAGATGGAGCAATATATAGTTCTTTTGAATGTTAACAATGACACTTTGTACCCTTGCGATGTGTTTGAAATAGAAGATAAAAGTTGGAATACAGCCATGTATAGTTGGAGTGCTGTAAGATACAAGAGTGCTGTAGAAGCTGGATTAACAGAAGAGCAATTAAATGAATGTTGGCCACTTAACGTATTACCGTTGTCTTGGTTGGATGATTTGGATAAGAACAAGCAGCCATTTGAGTATATTATGACTAGGAGGGCTGAAGGTAGGCCTGATATAGACAGATTGTCAGTCATATGTCGTTACAATGTTGATATTGAAAATATCACATTGTATTACATGCCTATTAATAGCATAGTTATATCCAAGATTAAAGATACCGCTTTAAAGTTTATTGGCGTTAATTATTTGGAACATGAGGCAAAGTACATATCCGCTAGCTATTCTGATAAGACCGATATAATATACCGCAAGAGTGAACTACTATACGACAATACTGGAAAGTATATCGTTTGTAATTCACATCTCAAGGTGGTTTTTCAATCTGGTGATAATATTCATATGATTAGAAAGTACTTACCATTAGAAATTAGTTTTGATGAGCCGTTTATACTTGAAAAATGTAATGATTTTGATGAAGCACTTCGTCAAGAATAAACTGTATGTACCACAAATTTAGAAAAATCCTACGAGGAGGTGGATATTACGGTTATATCTAAGGCGAAGAGGCTATTACCTGTAATTATGGAAGCGGAAGAAGTACCAATATTGGTAGGTCATGCTGGGGTCGGTAAGACTGATATCGTGAAACAAATAGGGAAGGAAACTGATAGGGAAGTCAAGATTCTTGTGTTAAGTCAAATGGAACCTGGTGATTTGTTGGGTATGCCTGCAAGAGACGGAGACCGTACCGTATGGTTAAAGCCCGATTGGTTCCCAAGAAGTGATAACGAGATCTTGTTCTTGGATGAAATTAACAGAGCATCGGATATAACTAGGGCTGCAGTGATGCAACTGCTTTTAGATAGGAAACTTAATGATCATGTGCTTCCTAAGGGTGTTTGGGTTGTTGCCGCTATGAATCCTGACACTGAAAAATATGAACTGAATCAGATCATAGATCAAGCATTCATAGACAGATTTGTATGGATCAAGATAACTAACACGTTAGATGATTTCAGAGAATTCGCACAGAATTCAAAGTATAGGAATGACGTTTACTTGGAAGCTCTGAATAGAATGTACGATATGGATTATACAGTCTTTCAAATGGATAATGATTTTGAGTTGTTGGAAATAGTGCCAACACCAAGAGCACATATGCGAGCTATGAAGCTTGTAAACAGGCTTGGCATATCTGATGATTTGGAAGAAGTACTTTCAGGCATTATTGGGAAGAAGTACGCTAAGGATATGATTCAGATTATGAAAGACCTCTCTATTAATCCTCTAACTTCTGAAGATTTAATCAAAGGTAATGTAGAGAAAGTAAGGGCAAGCACACCAATAGATAGAATAAATGCGATAGATCAGCTTATCCCAAAAATTAGATCAAGTTCAGCAGATTGGTCAGGTGAACAGATAGATAATTTAACTAAAGCGTTGAATGAATTCGACAAAGAGCAACTTGGTCCAATTATCAGAGAAGCGCAAAAGAATTTGGAATTTGCCAAATTAATTGTATACATGAAGAAAAAGAGCAAGGCATTTTCAAAACTTCTCCTCAAGATGCTATCAGATGACGTGACCGGAAAAATTGAAATTGCCAAATTAATTAAATGAAGGGGGTGGAATGGTGCACAAAATTGTCGAAGAAGTGGCAGATATTTCCGAGGAGAGTTACAAGAAAAAGCTACGATATCTTGACAAATTGTCAGACGATGAAAAGAAAATATGCGAAATTGCATTTGACAATGCAATTAACGTTGGTGTGTCGACGTATAAATTTGGTGATAGATTGATAGATGAAGTAATCTATAATCACGTACTTGGCAAAGTTAAGTTGAAGACAACGCTTCTACCAATTACAGCGTATGCATGTTTAGACGGAAATGATTTTGTCGTTACGATAAGTCCATACAGCATGTATTACATTCTTAAGGATTCATTTCCGGACCATCAATACAATGAAATAGAACTTACAGGCTATTACAGAGCCATATTAAAACATGAGTTATTGCACATCACACTTATGCACTTAGTTGAAGACAAAAATCACACAAATCATGCTGTTGCGAATATCGTCACCGATGCGTTAATAAACAACATGATAATTGAATTCAAGAATTTGAATATCCCAATGATAACTCCTGAAGAAGCTTTGAAAGGTGCAAATAAAAATGGTATGTTCTACATAGCTTCAGAGACAGCCATATCTCGCAATTTCACGTGGGAGCAGTATTACGACTACTTAATGGAAAATTTCAAAGACGAGATACCTGTTGAAACAGCTAAGTATGTTGTACAAAGTAGTGGAGGTAGAAGTTCTGGTTCAATGACAGACGGAGATATCACGTACGTGCCTATAGGTGAATTATCAGAAGAAGTTCTCAAGAAGATAAGAGATTTTTTCAATGAATTCATGGAACGTACTCGTGGTTCTGAACGATTTAATAACGTTGAAAAGTTGGCATTTAATACGAAAAAGAAGATAAATAATACTTGGCGTTCTGTGCTTAAAAAGATATTCTCGACCAATTCGCTTTTGGAAAAGCACTATTCTATGAAACGCTTTGATAGACGGACAGACCTGCCGCCAGGAAAGAAATACACATACAGTGGTGGTTTAGTCTACGTTTTCATAGACACTAGCGGGTCAATCAATACAAAAATATTATCGGATTTTGCATCTGAGCTGTACGGTGTCATGAAGAAATATCGTTACAAATACAGAGTATTCAATTTTAGTTCGGGATTAACCAGCGAAGTAAATATAGGAAAGCTAAGGACTGGTAAGTACGAGGCAGTCGGTAGAGGTGGTACTAATTTGTCAGAGGCGCTCATTGATGTAAGGAAAAAATTCCCGGCACCTGATATTTATATAGTCTTTACTGACCTGTATGATGATATACCTAAACCTGAACAATTTGACAATAGATTGGTAATTTATGCACTTACTAAAAACCATGACATGTCACAAGAATTCACACTCATTGAAAACGGTTATACCTACTTTGTTGTGAACGAATAACTCCCACAGTTTCTATATCTCTTGCCTGTTTGTAAGTCTCTCCAGTCTTCCTGCCTCCAGGTACCAAATCCAGAATAGTCTATACTTAACGTAGTTTTTGTGCCAGAAAGTTTAACTATCATTCGCAATTTTATCTATACATCTCTAATTTCATGCAGGCATATTCTTCCTTGAAAGAGAGTAGTTCTTGTTGTGTCAGATAAGCAATATCACGGTATATGTATGGTTATAATTGCGTGATAATCTGAGATAACAAATCTGGATAGGAGGTGGTGATGCGTGTTGAAAGTGCTAAGACCTGTCGAAAATAAACGACTTGTTGCGTATACTGATGGTTCGTTCAAAGATGGTATGTACGCTTACGCATTCACGTTGAATGTTGGAGAGGGTTCATCACTTCTTCATGCAGTGATATCAGTTGGAGAATGCACCATCTTCTCAGGATATAACAACGTTAGCTGTGAACTTGAAGCGTGTTACAGAGCAGTCAAAACAGCTCAAGACTTAGGTGCAAAGTCTGTTTCTTTGTATACGGACTTTCACGGATGCTTCAAGTTTCTTACAAACGAATGGGGTGTCAAAAACAATCAAAGCGCCTTGTACGTTAAACTCATGTCAGAATTGTCAATACCATTCAAAATTCAATATGTACGCGCACATAAGGGAATCAAGTTTAATAATGAAGTCGATAGAATGGCTAGACGTGAAGCAGATAGACTATGCTCAATAAAAAGTTCACACAGACCATCTCCAGATTTCGTAGGAAACAAGATATTTTCTGAAGCTACTGAAGCACTCATTGAAGAAGCCTTTGGTATAGCTATAGCCTGAATATTTTCTAATCTCTTTGATTCGCTCTTCGTACTATGCCTTTTGAACTTAAGTAATTACGAAAATCTTTTGTAACACAAGGCTTCGTCATATGTGTATGAATTTCATGTGACGAAGCCTTTGTGTATTATCATATTCTTTGTTTTGATGGATAAACATAATGGTTGACTTTAGAATATGTTTCTTGATATTTGGAATTAGTTTTTCACCCCACTCTCTGCCCTTCTTTATCAATTTATACCTACCTTGAAAATCAAATTCTCGACAACAATAGGTTGCAATTGTTCCTGAAGTGTTTTATGCACACTATAGAAATAGCTCGTGAATTTGCAATCCAAAACAAGTAGTTAGTGCTGGAGAAGAAAACGTTTTTTGATAAGTTAAAACGATTGTTCAATCACAACTACAAATTAAAAGATAAGAGATATCATTTTTTGTCAGATGTTTGATACTTAAAACGTATATATTTTGTACCACATTTGGAGGAACTGAAATATAGCCTGGAGTCAGTGTCTTGTTGTCTCTTACCACGTTTCTAGCATACCTACGAGGAATGAAAAACATGCTTTTGCAAATAGACGGAATAACAGAATAAACGATTACTGAGTTAAAGGAAATGATGATAATCCCTTTTATGGAATAAATCCTTCTATCGAAAGGAGGCGAATGGTACACAGCTCATACCCTATAGAAGGCGGTATAGCTTGTGCCAACTGCTTATGGACGAGATGATAAAGATACTACAAATGGCACTTGGAATATTTCAAACCATGGATGGAATGTATGCACATTCAGAACAGAACAATAGCCAAAAGGGGAATGAGATGGTAAAGATACTACAAACGGCACTTGAAATATTTCAAACCATGGATGGAATGTATGCACATTTGAGACAAGACAATAGTCAAAAGGAAGATGACAGTCTTGAGAGAATGCTGTGGGAAATTACCAAGTATTATGACCAGAAGGAAATGCTCATGGAAATCATCAAGATGTATAAGGATGATAAAGGCAAATAGAACAATGACGGCAAGTGACTATTTCTTTGAAGGTCTTAAGAATGGACGCAAATGAGTTTGATGTATCCAAATAAAGACGATGAACAATGATAGATACAAAAAGTTGCAGAATGTTGCTCCAATTCGCTTGAGACTAGATATAGAAAAACTTAGCAGACAAGTAGCACTGAGCAAGAAGTATAGGATGGAGGCGGGAGTGATGTTCATTGTTAGATTAGTTCAATTTATACTCGCACCAGATAAGAGAACATACATGGCCTTTAGGCCACAACGACTTATTGATTATAGAGTTGAAAAACACATTTTGAAAAGGCAAGACCTTAGAAAAGTATATGTTGATATTAATAATGCAAAGATCACTTTTCAAGGGACAGAATACATTTTGCTGGTTATTAATAATATCATCGAGGTAGCTATTCACATTAACAGAATGCATTCAAAGGAATTAGAAGGAAGGTTATTGATTGATAGAAAGACTTCAAAACTGGTTTACCTAAGAGGGAAGCGAGTTGATCCTAAAGTTTATGCACCCATTACTGATATCTATAACGGTGACACTTTTAATATTAACGTTTCAGTTAGGCTGTGGTAATGCAATGGCAGAATTTCAAAAAGCCAGTGCGCTAGTTGGAAAGTTGAAGATAGTGATAATTGTCGATAGTATTACACACCTTTCGGAAGATGACCAAGAAAGCTATTTGAAGACTTTGAATAATCAAAGGATCCAAGAGTGCATAGAAGAACAGAGATGGGTAGGATAACATTTGGCGATTGGAGATTTATCAGAAAACAAAAGAGGAATGGAGATACTATTTTCTGTCAGATGTTCGATACTTGAAACGTATGTATTTTGTACCATATCTTAGAGGATTTGAAATACTATAAAACAAGAGAGAAGGGAGGGAAGGCACTCTTTCCCATTAAAGACTGGGAAATTTGTGCCGTGTTATTATGAACAATATAGAAGAAGTGCTTAAGGCCGCTACAGCAATTATTTCATTTTTAGATGATATACTTTTACCATTTTTTGAACACTCAAAAGATCGTAAACGACGTTCTCAAGAGCAGGACCAAATACTGCAATATACACTTACTCTACGTGCCATTCAGTTCTACCAACAAGCTACAATCCTTTTGAAAGAAATTAAGGAATTACAGCAATCTGATACACTTGACAAAAAATCTATTAATGCTTTGAAAAAGAAAATGACTGAGCTGACTGAAACCATGGACCGTGCCTCAGAACTACTGGGAAAGTACGATTAATTTATAACTACTGTTGTAAGAGTCATAAAAAAAAGCAAGAAGAGTATTCTGCTGAACTATTCAGAGCTTCAAAACGTTGTACTTGATTTTTTGGAGATTAGATATTGAAAAACCTAGTAGATAAGGAGTACTGAATAAGAAATACAAAATGGGGGTGAGAGCGATGCTTGATAGATTAGTTCAATTTATACTCGCACCAGATAAGAGAAGGTATATGGCTTTTAGGTCACAACGACTTATTGATTATAAGATCGACAAACACATATCTAGAAATCAAGACATTGACAAACCGTATGTTGATTTCGAAAATGCAACTATTAATTTTCAGGGAATAGAAGGTATGCAGGTGGTTATTAATAACCTTGTTAGAATATTTATCGTTATTTACAGGAATCATTCTAAGGAATTGGAAGGGAGCTTGGCGATTGACAAAAAGACTTCCCGATTAGTTTATGTAAGGGGTAATCAGCTTGACCTTAAGAACTATGTACACATTACTGATATTTATAGGGGCGATAGCTTCGATTTTGAAGCTCATCTTGAGCTGTGATGGTATAATGACAGAATTTCAGAAGGCAAGTATGCTAATTGTGAAGTTGAAAGTAGCACTGTGTGATGAAGCTGGAATTCGAAAGATGTATGGTTAGAATTGCGTGATAATCTGAGATAACAAATCTGGATAGGAGGTGGTGATGCGGTCATCTCTTTTCTTATTGAGTTGGTTCATTATGCTATCTACAAGATTGAAAGAACCACTTTTCGTTTACCATCTGTACCATACCCAGTTCAAGTTTATCTGATGTAAGTGAGTTCAAAAAAATGGTTTACCAACATTATAGCATGATAATCGATGATTTTTGCAGTAATTCATAGTATCAGAGATTTTAAATACATCCTTCAACATTATTACCTAAGAAATGCCAATGTTATTGAAATATAATCATTTTGACTGATATATTACAAAAAAAGCGATATGAATCAAAATATTTTTCGTAATTGAACATTGATATGGTATAATGTTAATAAACTAATACGTTTTTACTGTTATTTCTAATGTTCTTTGCTTCCTAAAAGTTCAAGAAAGTTATTTCCTGCCAAGTAGTTTGAAAGTGTGTTGTTAAGTCGTCAAATTGTTTTTTCAATGACCAAATGACTAAAAAGAAGTTATGTATTATTTCTGGACTTGGTATCACAAAATCATTGTTTGCAAGGGGGGATACGGGTGAAGAGAATTGTGCTTACTTGTGAGACAGTAACTCCTATGTTTATGTATGGTGCCGATGGAAGGACACCAGAGCTTCGACCTTCTGAACTCAAGGGAATGATGAGATTTTGGTGGAGGGCGGCAAAAGGTGAAGATAACATCGAAAAACTGAAAAATGACGAATTTCAAATCTTCGGAGGTGTGGGTAACGGTGGACGGAAAAGCAAGGTGAACCTACGGGTCATTTTTGATAAAAATAGCTTACATAATAACGTAAGATATGACTTAAGAACAGATCCGAAAATCAAATCTAAACAAGCTGGCAGTTCCTTCAGTTTACAATACCCGGGAATAAGCTATCTACTATACTCGACAATTTTGGAAGGTAAGAAAACCTCTTATGTAAAGAATTACATAAAGGATGGATTTAGTTTCACTATATCAATAACATCTTTCGACCCAAATACTTATGAACAGGTCATCGCCGCATTTTGGCTTGCCGTTTATCTCGGTGGGTTTGGTACACGGTCAAGAAGAGGTGCTGGTAACATAATGATTAAGAATGTTTCCGGCGATGATACAGCTGGTATTAGTTTTGTTCCAACGGTAGGAGACTCAGATCATCTGAAAGAATGGTTCGATTCAAATATTGAAAAGATACGTTCAGCCTTTAATTTTGGGACAACTTCAAAATACTCTACATTAGCTGGCTCACAACTTTTGATTTTTAATCCACAGAGAACTTGGTTTGAGGCACTCGAGCATACCGGTAGAATGTTCGCTGATTTTCGAAGACAAAATAAATCAATGCTATGGGAATCAGCCGCTTTCGGTATGCCCGTTATACACAGAAGGAGTGGGGTAAAGATGGTACCGTGCGGTACACATGGGAAATTGTCCGATAGGTTCTCATCTCCAATAATATTCAAGGTGATAAAATCACAAAATCTTTTCTTCCCGCTCGTACTTAAGTTGAATGTCAATATGAACAAAATTGGTAAAGAGGAAGGACACAACGTGCATGATATTAAAACAGCAGATATGTCAAAAGTTAATGAGTTTTTGGAATTAGTCAAAAATGATGAAGTAAAGGAGATATTGATATGAGCGAGTTCAATGATAAACTTAAGCAATTTTTACATGATCCTATTGATAAATGTCTCGATATTCCAGATCACGAGAGAAGGGCAAAGAGATATGCTGAACTTTTTGGTGTTGGAGATGTCAGTGAAGCTTCATCTTCTGACCAAATCGCTTCTTGTATGGAACGCAGTTTCTTGCCGAAAGAAGTGGAATATGGCCTTCCCAAAGATGCATTTTACCAGCCTTTCACTGAAATACGTCATCCGTTCTCCGATGGAAAATTGGATGTCCCAGAGTTTGATCGTTCTGAATTGGATAAGATATTCTCAGCATTTGAAGAACTATTTTCTAGCTTAGATCTACCTTCTGAAGATGATAAGAAATTTCTCTATCTTTGGAGAAATTTGGTTGAGTATTCTTTTGAAAAGTTCAAAGGTACGGAATTTGGGAAGTATGTTCCAATTCTTCCTGCAGATACACGAATACCTGACCATTCGATATGGGAGCATCTAAAGGTATCGTCAGCGATTAATTCTAAGTGGATGCCTCATGAAAACAAAAAGCAGCTTCTGCAGAATAATTCTCTTTTTGTGATGAGCATTGGACCTGTGCAGAGTTTCATATCCCAAGCTCGTAAAACTCAAGACTTTTTCATGGGTAGTTTCGTACTGTCATATCTGACTTTCAAAGCAATTGAGAAGATTGTGAAAGATTACGGACCTACGAATATCGTCTATCCTGATATGCATGGTCAACCTCTTATGGATAATTATCTTAAGGGTATGAATATTACAGTAAAGCACTCGTTTGATAGATTCGTGCAGCAACCAACGATTCCAAATAGATTTGTTGCTATTTTGCCATTTACTGATGGAGCAAAAATAGTACAGTTGGCAAAGTCTCTTGAAGAAATTGTTAAGGCAGAATGGATTAACATGGTGTGTGCTGTTTTGAATAAATTTGGCTTGCTCAGTGAGATAAAGGATGAAGTTATCGAAAAGCAAAACAAAGGGTTCCCGGAAGTTTATTGGGCAGCTATTCCGCTGTGTAAAGGTGAGCTCGATTTGGTTCCAAATGATCTTTCTGATTATTTCGAAGAAGATGAAATCAAGCGTTGGAATGAGTTGAAGACTTTTCTAGATAAATGTGGTGACTATACGGTTAATGTAGGTTTGCTGTATCAGCTTGCCTATTCTGCGCTTGAGAAGTCTATGGGTGCAAGGAAAAATCTGCGTGACTTTGAACAGGTGGAAGAATATGGCAGGAAGTGCCACCTGTGTGGTGAAAAAGAAGGTGTAATTAGTGCTGGTAAAGGTAATCTGAGAGTTGGTAAGTATATCTCTGCTACTGAAACGCTCTGTACAATGTGTTTTACAAAGAGGGCACTTGATGTTTACCTAAACGACGTATTTGGCAATGCCTTCAAGAATTTTTCTTTCCCATCAACAGCTGAAATTGCTTGTAGCGATTTTAAGAAGAGGGCATTAGTGAAAGGGAAAAAGGAACTTGGCGAATACTTAGAAACGCTTGAGGAGGTTTTGGGTAATAGATTTGATCAAGCACGTGTGTCATTCTTACCAAATATACAAAAGACTCTCGGTGATGTTGTTCATGACGTAGAGAATGTAGAAGGCGACTTATTCTTAGAAGAGAGGTTGACTAAGAAGGAATTCAAAAATGAGTTTGGTATTTCTGTGAGTGATGAACAATTGAATGAATTGAAAAAGAAGTTGAGGAACTTGACTAAGAAAGTCGGTAATCCGAGTCCTTATTATGCAGTGATAAAGCTCGATGGGGATAACATGGGTAAGTGGCTCTCAGGAGCGCAATTGCCTGAAATAAGAAAAGTGTACAACTCACAAGTGTGGGAGAAATTACCTGAGGATTTCAAGAAAGAAATACAGAAGTTTTCAAGTAGGAAAGTCCTCACTCCGGCAATTCACGCTTCTGTTTCAACTGCGTTGCGTAACTACAGTCTCGAGCTCGTTAGACATATAGTGGAAGTGGAACACTTGGGGAAACTTGTCTACGCTGGTGGCGACGATGTTCTTGCATTTGTGAATTTGCAAGACCTTATCTATGTAATGAAGAAGCTGAGGGCTGCCTTTTCAGGTTATGTGAGATTCGAAGGTGATAATATCGTTGTTGATTGGAATAATGATACAGGATTTGTAGCAAAGGATGGAAGATATCTTCTGACAATGGGGCCAAATGCTTCTGCATCTTGCGGTGTTGTCATAGCTCATTGTAAAGCGCCGTTGAAAATGGTCTTGGATAAAGTCAATGAGATGGAGAAGAAGGCTAAAGAAATAGATAGTGGAAAAGATGCATTTGCGGTATCTCTAATTAAGCATTCCGGACAAATGAGAGAGGTCGTCTGTAAATGGAGATTCAACAGCGGAAATGGAGTAATAGATACGGGAGATATGATTTTGGAAATAAGCAGGTATTTTAAAGGTTGGAATGGTTTGACTTTGGCGAATACTTTTCCATACAAGTTGTATGTTGCAATTGAAAAGCTGAAAAATAGAGATGGCGTATATTCACTAGATAGTGAGATACTGAAAAGTGAGTTGAGGAGGGTTATTAACAGATCTCTTGAAAGTATCGACAAGGTTACAGAAAGTAGAGATGGTGTCGTAGATAAGCTTTCCGATGATTTTCTGTATCTTTTCCACAGTGCAGGGATACATGAGAATATAGATAGGTTCATGAATCTTCTTGAATTGGCAAGGTTTATTTCTAAGGTGGTGAGCTGAAATGATTGCGCGTGTAAAGCCTTTTGATACTTTGTTCTTTAAAGCTGGTAGACCTTTTTCAGCTGGTAGTGATAGTTGGACAGATATTTCTTTTCCACCTTTTCCCTCTACTTTTTACGGTGCACTTAGAAGTTTCTTAATATTCAACAGTGGAACTTTGGAAGAATTTGCCAACGGGACTCACAAACTCCAGTCAGTAATCGGGAGAAGGACAGTCAATGTAATTGAGTACGGTACTTTGACTTTGAATGGTACCTACATGGTTAAGGGTGGATTTCCATATTTTCCAGCACCTCTTGACTTAGTTCTGAATGATAATAAAGCAGAACCAGTTATTTTTGGAAAGAAGTCGGAGCTATTTCATTCAAACTATGAATTAGATAACTATCTTATTTGGAAGAAGAATAGTCAAGTAGACGAGGCCAAAGGATGGATAGATGATAGCAATTTGATGGACTATTTGAAGAATAGGACTAATTCCTTTGAAATTGTTCAAAGTAGCGAGTTCTTGAATATAGAAGAGAAGATAGGTATTGCAAGGGACAACGAGACATTTACCTCCAAGGAAGGATTCTTGTACAGAATTCCACTTGTGCGACTCAGTGATGATACAGTTTTTGTTATCGATTTTGACGGCATTGATGGAAGTATATTGCCATCTTCTGGTGTGCTAAAACTGGGTGGTGAGAGTAAAGCTGCAAAATTCAATATTGAGAAGGAAGATTTGCTTTCAGCACTTAAGAACATTGATTTCAAATTTGATAATGGATATTTCAAAATCTATCTTGCAACTCCTGCGATTTTTAAGAATGGTTGGTTACCAAGTTGGATTGATCCTTCTAATTATGAAGGAGAATACAACGATATAAAAGTTAAGTTGGTAGCTTGTGCGCTTGGCAAGTCCATCTCAGTCGGTGGTTGGGACTTAGTAAGAGGTGCACCAAAGCCTGCAAGAAGAGCAGTACCAGCAGGAAGTGTGTACTATTTCAAAATACTAAATACAGTAAACACCGAACGGATAAGGAGTACATTCCATTTTAGGAGTATATCTGATAACTTTGGTGATATTGATTACTCAAAAGAGGGTTTTGGACTTTCAATTTTGGGGGAGGTAGCCGAATGAAAAAGGTTGTCACTATGATTGGCACTTCTATTCTTGAGAACTATTTGAAGAAAGATCATGATGTTACGTTTTCAAACATCATTGAAGCACTAAGAAACAAAAGTAGTGATAGATTTGAAGAGGAAAAGCACAGGATATCATATATGAAGACTAAGTTGAATTCTTGGATTCGGAGCATCAGCGATAACAAGGAGTTACTTAATGTTTGTGCAGAGATAAAGAGTGTTGCAAAGATTGCAGAAGAAGTAAAAGAAGATTTAGAAGTGTACCTTTTGGTCTCCGATACGATTTTGGGAAGTCTCATTTTTGAAGTGATATTGGAGAACTGGGAAAGATTTCCGCAAATCGGTGATTTTAAGTTGTATCCAGAAAATAGAAACTTGGCTATCATAAAGGGGCTACAAACTGAAGATAGAAAAAAGTTCACAACTGAAGGAATGCCGAATTTGATTCAAGCACTCTTTAGAATATCCGGTGATTATTGGAACGATATGATAATAAACGTTACATCGGGTTACAAAGCAACGATACCATATTTAACGATCTTCGGTCAAGTCTTCAAATGCCCAATATATTACATATTTGAAAACACAGATTCTCTTATAAAAATACCATATGTTCCGATAGATATTAACGAAAAAGTGTTTAAAGATAACGAGAAGTTCTTGCTTGACCTGGAAGTTTGTGACACAAAATCGATACCAAGCGATACACTGTTCAAAGATGAAATTGAGAGTCTAATCGAGAGAGTTGATGATCTCGTGTCTTTAAATCCAATTGGGTTAGTGTTGTGGGAAAGATATAGAAGTTCTTTCTATCTCTTTCAAATTTCTGAAATTCTTAGCAAAGAATTGGAAGGGATGGACGTTAATACAAAGATGATTGCAGAAAAGTCATTTATGGAATTGCAAAGAAGATTACAAGAGAACCCAACAGATCCAGATTTAGACCACAAATTGTCAAATTCAAGGTTTCCTGAGAATTTCAAAGTCTTTAAACACAAAGAGAGTAATCTTCAAGTAAGAATCCTTTACAAAAAACAAGATTACAAGAATAGGTACGGCTTTGATAAGTTCTTGGTTTACCTTGGACTTATCACAATAGGTAATGATGTACACAATTCAAACGATAAAAGTGAATACATTGAGTACTTTCAAAACAACATTCATAGAGTAACGAATTTCGATAAATATTTGGTTTATAGAATTTCCAAATAGGTTTTGAAATACAATCTTGGAAAACCACAAAAAACAAGGGGGTAGAGTTATGTACAAGAAATTTCAACCATTTTTTCTGATCGTAGAAACGCCATTACATGCTGGTAGTGGTTCTGAGTTGGGAGTCTTGGACCTTCCTATTCAAAGGGAGCGATATACAAATTTCCCGAAGATCGAAGGTTCAAGTTTGAAAGGTGCAATCAGAGAGGCCTTTGAGGCAACACAAAATGATGCTGAGAGTATATCACTGGTTTTCGGCCCAGAAGATGATGATATTTATGCAAGTGCTATTGGATTTACTGATGCAAAAGTACTGTGCTTCCCAGTTAAGTCATTGAAGGGAGTCTTTGCTTGGGTAACTTGCCCCATGGTGTTGAATAGATTCGTCGAGGACATGCATATGACAGGTCAAGAAAAGGTCATTGATAATTGGGACTTATCTAATGTCGCAAATACGGTTTCGAAAGGTTCTCAAGTCCTACTTTCCAACAAAGTCGTTCTTGAGGAATTTACATTCCAGGTTCGTGAGAGTGATACAACTAGCAAAATTGCAAACGCGCTCTCAGAATTTCTCTTCTCAGAAGATCCTGTATATGCATACTGGAAAGAAAAAATGAAAAAGGATTTAGTAATACTAAGTGATGAAGATTTCGAAGATTTTGTATCGATGAGTACTGAAGTAATAACGAGAACAAGGATTTCCAACGAGACCGGAACTGTCGAAACAGGTGCACTCTGGACTGAAGAGTTCTTGCCACAAGATACGATCCTTTACTCAATTGCAATGGCAACGCCTGTAAGAGTCGAGCCAAACAAGAAAAAGAGATTCCGTGGCGACACATCTGACGAGGAAGCAGAGAAAGTGATTGAGTTTTTCAAAGAAGGAATACCAGAAGTGATAAACATGGGCGGGGACCAAACCATAGGTAAAGGAATCGTTAGAATAAGGTTATTGGGGGGTCTATAATGAGCGATAATGTCAATTTAATCCAAAAACTTGAACGAGGAAGAGCAGAGTTTGCATACAGTTGTGTGAAAAATGCACTTCATATGCTTGAACCAAAGAAACAAAAAGAGTACAAATCCTATGTAAAAAAGATACCGCAGATGATACTTTCTAACGGTCTCGGCCCAACAATCGCATTTGTCTTTGCAAAATCCGAAAATGGAAATGCATATGATCTGATCTACAAACAAATTAATCAATATATAAAAAGTGAGACGTCATCAAGAATAAGGATAACCGATAACACGGATTTCCTTCAGTGGATAGTTTCTTGTAATTCCACAGAATACAAGTATGCATCTCGTGAGATTCTATCATTCTTCAATTGGCTCAGAAGATTTGCAGAAGGTCTTATAGAGGGGGAAGCTGACGAATGAGTATATCCATAAGGAATATTAAGTATCTACCGAAGGATACTCGAGAGATTATGCCGTCCGAAGTTGATGAAAACTTCAATTTTTTGTTGGTATACAACTTTCCTGAATTTACTTCTGAACGTGGAAAACCAAAAATAGCCATAAATGACACGATAGAACGATTTAAGTGGAATTCAAATTTCATTAAGTCGATAAGCACAAGACATGATCATTCTATCGAGATTTTGAAAAATCGCGGATTTTCCATAGATTCTTTCTCTTCAAAAATGAATTGGAGAATGGTCATTGGGCTTGGTGCGGCTCATCCTCAAGAAACCTCCATGACTCTTCATCACATTTACGGGATACCATACATACCGGGCAGTGCCGTAAAGGGAGTCACCAGACATTGGTTTATACTGAAGACTTTTGACGGACTTAAGATAAACGAATTTTCACAGATCAGTTGTTTGGAAAAGATCCTCGAAAATTCTGATGATGAAGATGACAAAATTTCACAAGAGACTTTCAAAAAGAAATTCACAGCAAAAAGGATTGTGCCAGACGATATCCTTTATAACTTCTTCACGAGTAAAAAAGATGTAGTAAACTTGTACCGAGATATTTTTGGAAAGCAAGGCAAAGCTGGAAAGGTGCTTTTCTTTGATGCTTACCCTGTCGGAGAGATAAAATTAAAGATGGATATAATGAATCCACACTATCCAAAGTATTATAGTGGCAGTGAACCGCCAGCGGATTACCAAGATCCAAATCCGATAAAATTCCTAACAGTCGAAAACACAGAATACAGATTTCACATTGCAAGCAAGAATCCAGGGTTACTCAAAGAAGCAAAGAGCTACCTAATCGAAGCACTTAGAGAGCATGGCATTGGTGCAAAAACCGCAATCGGCTACGGATATTTTGGTGTTTGATTAAGTGTAAGATATGTGACAAACAGAGGCAAAGACTATTCATCCTTTGCCTCTGTTTTGTTTTACACATTTGATATCCATTTCTCAGCACAATGCTCACTTTGCTTGTAAATCAAACCGTTTTTTCACGACAATTTTGTGATATGATATAATGTTCGTTATATATCTTTCTAAGAAGGTGCGGTGATATTGTGAGACGAGCAGACAGAGAAGTTAAGGATGGGGAGCGAATCAATGAGATAATTAATGCTTGTGATTGTTGTAGACTTGGTTTCATTGATGGAGATAGTACATATATTGTCCCACTTAATTTTGGCTTCATCGAGGAAGATGGTAAGCGAGTATTCTACTTCCATAGTGCAAAGGAAGGCAAGAAGATAGAATTGATAAGGACTAATCGTGTAGTGGGATTTGAGCTTGACACAAATCACGCACTTCATAGTGGAGAGAAAGCTTGCGATTATTCGTTCAGTTTCAGTAGCGTCATAGGCAAAGGAACAGTTTCTATAGTGGAAGATATAGATGAAAAAAAGAAAGGATTTCAATATATCATGAGTCATTACTCAGGAAGTAAACAATGGGCATTTACTGATGCAGAAGTTAACAGAGTTACCATAATCAAAATGGAAGTAACTGAAATATCCTGTAAAGAACACCTCTAAATTATTCCTTCCGGATATTTCCCCATTAATAAAACATACAAGTCCGTGCATCTACAAAGTGCACGGACTTTTTTATTTCACCTTTCAAAACATCTATTCCATTCTATACCACTTCACAAACAATTATTATCTGTTTCAGTTTTTATCTTGCCTTTGAACATCTTAAAAATCTTTCAACTTCGAGCTAAAGTCAATCGATTGGTATACAAAAGAACCAAAGCTTTCATCTCTTTCAGAGAGTAGTTTCCTTCCGACAAAGAAGATAATTAATTTAACACCGCACGCCATTACGTTGGTTCTCATCTCTTTCAGAGAGTAGTTTCCTTCCGACAGTCACATAGATTCCAGAGAGCCAGGCTTGTTATTGTTACGTTCTCATCTCTTTCAGAGAGTGGTTTCCTTCCAACATTATTGGCCCGTTACTGCGGATGTGTTTGTGAAATTTATGTTCTCATCTCTTTCAGAGAGTAGTTTCCTTCCGACGGATAGGTGCTGAGATATATAAAGTAAATAACGTAAGGCTGTTCTCATCTCTTTCAGAGAGTAGTTTCCTTCCGACAGATTTCTCTCAAAATTAAACAGGTTTTTCTCAAAAAAGGGGTTCTCATCTCTTTCAGAGAGTAGTTTCCTTCCGACGAAAAGACAAAATAGCTCAAAGCCCGTCCCAGGGATCAAGTTCTCATCTCTTTCAGAGAGTAGTTTCCTTCCGACTTCATGGGCTTTCGCCTGGCGACCGGGCGAGCCCAGGTGCAGTTCTCATCTCTTTCAGAGAGTAGTTTCCTTCCGACTAACATTACGGTCAGGAGAAGGTTCGTTGGATTTCGTGTGTTCTCATCTCTTTCAGAGAGTGGTTTCCTTCCGACCTAGTATTAATAATTAGATTCTTGAACAAATGCAACAAGTTGTTCTCATCTCTTTCAGAGAGTAGTTTCCTTCCGACTATTGTTACTTAGGTTTTTAAATAAGCTCAACAAATTTTATGTTCTCATCTCTTTCAGAGAGTAGTTTCCTTCCGACATCGAAATATATCCCGACTTTCCGATAGATGTTATAGGCGAGTTCTCATCTCTTTCAGAGAGTAGTTTCCTTCCGACGTTTCAGTCTCATAGATTTCAGAGATCCAGGCTTGTTATTGTTCTCATCTCTTTCAGAGAGTAGTTTCCTTCCGACAGAAACAAAATCTTTTTTGTGGATGTTAGACGAGAGTCAAGTTCTCATCTCTTTCAGAGAGTAGTTTCCTTCCGACTAAGAAATTTAATAACCAATGAAGTAGCAAGTATTCATAGTTCTCATCTCTTTCAGAGAGTAGTTTCCTTCCGACGAGACTATTTTAGTTAGTAGTGCAAGACTTGGAATAATTGGTTCTCATCTCTTTCAGAGAGTAGTTTCCTTCCGACTAAGTAAGAAAAGCCCGCTGCCAGGATTCAAGTTTCTCCTGGTTCTCATCTCTTTCAGAGAGTAGTTTCCTTCCGACAACACTGCCCTTTTTTATATTCCCCGTTGTAACCCAATTGTTCTCATCTCTTTCAGAGAGTAGTTTCCTTCCGACTTGGTTTTAGGATTGAGACAGGTAACGCTGCAGTAAACGTAGTTCTCATCTCTTTCAGAGAGTAGTTTCCTTCCGACCTCCAGGTAACAAGGAGCACCACCCTCTACTGGGAGAGGATGTTCTCATCTCTTTCAGAGAGTAGTTTCCTTCCGACGAAAGTACGGGATAAAGCTAGTAAGAAGAGTGTTTTATGATTCTCATCTCTTTCAGAGAGTAGTTTCCTTCCGACAAGTCAGTTGTAGAGTTCGTTTGTGCCAACGGGGAAGTAGTTCTCATCTCTTTCAGAGAGTAGTTTCCTTCCGACTTTTTGGCGGTTTTCATGTTAACATTTTTCCCAGATCAATGTTCTCATCTCTTTCAGAGAGTAGTTTCCTTCCGACATTATGCAGATATCGTTCTCACACCAAATGTCATTCAAATGTTCTCATCTCTTTCAGAGAGTAGTTTCCTTCCGACGTCATGAATTTGTCAATGCCGTGGGCCATCAAGACACGGCGTTCTCATCTCTTTCAGAGAGTAGTTTCCTTCCGACATACTGGTACAGTAAGAGTAATAAAAGAAAGAGTTGGAACGTTCTCATCTCTTTCAGAGAGTAGTTTTCTTACGACTCAGGCTGAGAAGGAAGTTCTTAGGTTTCAACCCCTAATAGTTCTCATCTCTTTCAGAGAGTAGTTTCCTTCCGACAGCCTGTAATTTATGTTCCTGCAGAAGCGCTTTTAGAAGAGTTCTCATCTCTTTCAGAGAGTAGTTTCCTTCCGACTCTGGATGCATAGACTATACTATAAGTAATTTAAAGAACGAGTTCTCATCTCTTTCAGAGAGTAGTTTCCTTCCGACTAAATTATGTAGCACACATGATTGCAAGAGAAAGCAAAAAGTTCTCATCTCTTTCAGAGAGTAGTTTCCTTCCGACTCATACGTATTGCTTGATTCTATGGTTTTGTTTGGTAAAAGTTCTCATCTCTTTCAGAGAGTAGTTTCCTTCCGACATTTGTTTATAATTGTTAAGTTTCTCACAAAGATTAATCGGTTCTCATCTCTTTCAGAGAGTAGTTTCCTTCCGACGATAACGCATTTGAAATGGACAGAAAAGTAATGTCCAAACTCGTTCTCATCTCTTTCAGAGAGTAGTTTCCTTCCGACACACATTCCCTTGGAGGCCATACAAGGGAGTAGATGAACAGTTCTCATCTCTTTCACAGAGTAATTTCCTTACGAGTCTAATTATACATCAAATTATACTTGTCACCAAGCATTATTTAGTATGTTCGCATCTCTTTCAGAGAGTAGTTTCCTTCCAACATATATACACAAAGTTTAAGACTGAGGTCGAGAAGAGCCTCGTTCTCATCTCTTTCAGAGAGTAGTTTCCTTCCAACGGGATTGCAAGTTGCTATGTCAATATTGAAGCAACCTGACAAGTTCTCATCTCTTTCAGAGAGTAGTTTCCTTCCAACACTACAGGAAAACAGGAGCGTATAGCATTTATGTAACATCGTTCTCATCTCTTTCAGAGAGTAGTTTCCTTCCAACTGGACATGATCGACATATTTAACAAGGAAGGATTTACATGTTCTCATCTCTTTCAGAGAGTAGTTTCCTTCCAACGAAATTCACGGGATTCCGCCCGGCAACAGGGCGGGTCCCAGGTTCTCATCTCTTTCAGAGAGTAGTTTCCTTCCGACCAATTGTTAGAACTGTGTTTGGGGATGTTCAAGGTCTCACGTTCTCATCTCTTTCAGAGAGTAGTTTCCTTCCGACTAAAGATGGAAACGGTATACCTTTACGGTGTGGAAATTAAGGTTCTCATCTCTTTCAGAGAGTAGTTTCCTTCCGACATAATGACAACGTCTGTGCAGTCCATATAAAATATCCACAGTTCTCATCTCTTTCAGAGAGTAGTTTCCTTCCGACCCACCAAGTGACAGATATGGGGCACACTACAACCAGAAGTTCTCATCTCTTTCAGAGAGTAGTTTCCTTCCGACACAGCAACACCTATATTATATGAAGAAAGAACAGGAACAGTTCTCATCTCTTTCAGAGAGTAGTTTCCTTCCGACACTATGGATAAACAAGATCTCTTGAACGAGATCGAGACAGTTCTCATCTCTTTCAGAGAGTAGTTTCCTTCCGACTATTCCAACGAAAGAGCTATACGATGTATTAAAAGCCGAGGTTCTCATCTCTTTCAGAGAGTAGTTTCCTTCCGACTTGAAGCTGTCAGGCTAGCGAAAATAGCTGAATTACTACGTTCTCATCTCTTTCAGAGAGTAGTTTCCTTCCGACGCACCGTAGTTGAAATATTCACGAACAACGGGGCCAGGTGGGTTCTCATCTCTTTCAGAGAGTAGTTTCCTTCCGACTAGTTGAAATATTCACGAACAACGGGGCCAGGTGGTTGGTGTTCTCATCTCTTTCAGAGAGTAGTTTCCTTCCGACACTATACAAGCTTGTACTTTATACTAGCTAGTTCATGGTTCTCATCTCTTTCAGAGAGTAGTTTCCTTCCGACACAGTATCGACTGATACATCATACGATCCATAGCCATAATAAAGTTCTCATCTCTTTCAGAGAGTAGTTTCCTTCCGACCAGGTTAACGTTGTGACTGAACAAAATATGAAGTACCTGGCGTTCTCATCTCTTTCAGAGAGTAGTTTCCTTCCGACTGGAGATTCTCCTTGTTAATAGTTACAGACTTGGAATAAAGTTCTCATCTCTTTCAGAGAGTAGTTTCCTTCCGACGCAAAGTTTTATTCAAAGAAGGGTTGAACACTCGCCCTTTTGTTCTCATCTCTTTCAGAGAGTAGTTTCCTTCCGACTCACAAGTAAAGATTTACTCGACAGTTTTAAAAGTGAGGTGTTCTCATCTCTTTCAGAGAGTAGTTTCCTTCCGACTTGATAAAAGAAATATCAGTTTCATTGATGAGGTTAGGATGTTCTCATCTCTTTCAGAGAGTAGTTTCCTTCCGACATCGTGTTAAAGTTTTTGGGGAAAGTTTCAAAGTTTTACAGTTCTCATCTCTTTCAGAGAGTAGTTTCCTTCCGACTCCAAGTCAACATGGTTAAATTACTATGTACTAGATGCAATGTTCTCATCTCTTTCAGAGAGTAGTTTCCTTCCGACGCAATAATTATTTCTATTGTCATAGTCAAAATATTAGAGTTCTCATCTCTTTCAGAGAGTAGTTTCCTTCCGACAGTGGGATGGTCGCCCTGCCCAACGCCCCCGCAGAGACTTCAGTTCTCATCTCTTTCAGAGAGTAGTTTCCTTCCGACAGAACTAATTTATACATTTGCAAATTGTGAGGAAATGAGAGTTCTCATCTCTTTCAGAGAGTAGTTTCCTTCCGACATGGAACAATTTTCGTTGTTTCAACCCTTGTACTTTCCGCTGGTTCTCATCTCTTTCAGAGAGTAGTTTCCTTCCGACTTTCCAAAGTAATACCATCAGACTCCATGAGACTTACAACGTTCTCATCTCTTTCAGAGAGTAGTTTCCTTCCGACTCAGTGAGCCTGGATACCGGTAAAATCAAAGAGACCGGTGTTCTCATCTCTTTCAGAGAGTAGTTTCCTTCCGACTAGATTTTTCTCAAAGAGGGCCAAGTAACACGGCCTCTCTGTTCTCATCTCTTTCAGAGAGTAGTTTCCTTCCGACTTCCTAGTAAGGAATTATTTGAAAAGTTTAAGGCCGAGGGTTCTCATCTCTTTCAGAGAGTAGTTTCCTTCCGACTAGCAAATTGGAAGTTATTGAATTGTTTCATAATAACAGCGTTCTCATCTCTTTCAGAGAGTAGTTTCCTTCCGACGGGTAACTACAGGTATCTGGCCGCTGTTGCTGCCAGATACGTTCTCATCTCTTTCAGAGAGTAGTTTCCTTCCGACAGAATAACGAGCTCTTCTACCTACTCATGGAAGAGCTACGTTCTCATCTCTTTCAGAGAGTAGTTTCCTTCCGACGGCGAAGTCATATCGGAAGTGTTTAGGAACAATTGCAGTGGTTCTCATCTCTTTCAGAGAGTAGTTTCCTTCCGACCGGCAGCTTCACTGTTGACAAAGAAGTTGCCGATCCAACGGTTCTCATCTCTTTCAGAGAGTAGTTTCCTTCCGACTCAAAGTACCATTATGGGGTGCGTGTTCAGCCATCAATTGTTCTCATCTCTTTCAGAGAGTAGTTTCCTTCCGACAAATGGGGTTTGGTAACGACGTCATTGAATTTGACGTTTCGGTTTTCATCTCTTTCAGAGAGTAGTTTCCTTCCGACTTACCAGAACAGTTATTAGAAATTATTGAAGATATGGGTTGTTCTCATCTCTTTCAGAGAGTAGTTTCCTTCCGACAGTATGGTAAGAAATTATTTACAAGGTATAGTTAACAATAGTTCTCATCTCTTTCAGAGAGTAGTTTCCTTCCGACATCCCTCCCATCCTGGGATTTGACATTACTCCCAGGAGCTGGTTCTCATCTCTTTCAGAGAGTAGTTTCCTTCCGACAAATCCGAGGTCGAAACAGGCCTCGGAAAAGAAACCAGGAGGTTCTCATCTCTTTCAGAGAGTAGTTTCCTTCCGACTGTATATAGAAAGTAAAGAACTGTTTGACGGATTTAAAAGTTCTCATCTCTTTCAGAGAGTAGTTTCCTTCCGACTATTATTCAAAGAAGGGGTAAACACGTCCCCTCTTTTTTAGTTCTCATCTCTTTCAGAGAGTAGTTTCCTTCCGACTGTATATAGAAAGTAAAGAACTGTTTGACGGATTTAAAAGTTCTCATCTCTTTCAGAGAGTAGTTTCCTTCCGACAACAAACAGATTTATAACATGTTTAAAGCCGAGGTTGAAAGTTCTCATCTCTTTCAGAGAGTAGTTTCCTTCCGACTGTCAACCGGTATATCCAGTGGCCCGGTTATCGTCGCCAGGGTTCTCATCTCTTTCAGAGAGTAGTTTCCTTCCGACCAGTTTGAACCGCAACATCAGTGGTATCAAGAAATTAATGGTTCTCATCTCTTTCAGAGAGTAGTTTCCTTCCGACGTTGATGAACTAGAAAAAAAGTACGGATGGAAGGTAACAGTTCTCATCTCTTTCAGAGAGTAGTTTCCTTCCGACGCTCTCAAGAAGTTTTCCAGCACACAAGTTGCGCCTGCTTAGTTCTCATCTCTTTCAGAGAGTAGTTTCCTTCCGACTACGACGTGAGGAGATACGTGGTAAGATTTAATAGTGATGGGTTCTCATCTCTTTCAGAGAGTAGTTTCCTTCCGACAATTTATTCAAGACCGAGGTCGAGAAAGGCCTCGGCAAAGGTTCTCATCTCTTTCAGAGAGTAGTTTCCTTCCGACCACGAGATCCAAAACACGAGGTAATTGAAATTTTTAGAAGTTCTCATCTCTTTCAGAGAGTAGTTTCCTTCCGACTACGGCCAATTTAAGACCGAGCTGGAGAAGCAGCTCGGTCAGTTCTCATCTCTTTCAGAGAGTAGTTTCCTTCCGACTACGGCCAATTTAAGACCGAGCTGGAGAAGCAGCTCGGTCAGTTCTCATCTCTTTCAGAGAGTAGTTTCCTTCCGACACAGCAAAGCCAGGATAGCCAGATAGTCCAGATATCCATGTTCTCATCTCTTTCAGAGAGTAGTTTCCTTCCGACGGCTCCACCCCGCTCCAGGGATCAAGTTTCTCCCTGGGGCGGTTCTCATCTCTTTCAGAGAGTAGTTTCCTTCCGACAGAATAATTAATTTAACCCCGCACGCCGTAACATTGGTGTGGTTCTCATCTCTTTCAGAGAGTAGTTTCCTTCCGACACTGATGAAGAAATATAACCCGCCCGCAAGGGTGGGCTTTGTTCTCATCTCTTTCAGAGAGTAGTTTCCTTCCGACTGAGATTTTTAAGAACAACACGGCCAAGTGGGTGATTTCTAGTTCTCATCTCTTTCAGAGAGTAGTTTCCTTCCGACAAACGAAGTAATAGAAATATTCAGTAACAATGGAGCCAGGTGTTCTCATCTCTTTCAGAGAGTAGTTTCCTTCCGACTGTTGAATATGGTTGAATCTGAATTACAACGTCTAGGGCTTGTTCTCATCTCTTTCAGAGAGTAGTTTCCTTCCGACTAACACGGACCTTTTTTTATATTCCCCTTTGTAACCCAATTGTTCTCATCTCTTTCAGAGAGTAGTTTCCTTCCGACAGACATGTTAAACCAGATAGAAAGCCAGTTACAACGTTTAGTTCTCATCTCTTTCAGAGAGTAGTTTCCTTCCGACGTACCATTTGCAACAGTTGAACTTGATAGCTATGCAGATGTTGTTCTCATCTCTTTCAGAGAGTAGTTTCCTTCCGACTTGGAAATGGCGGCTAAAGTTGTTGAGGATTTAGTTAACCCGTTCTCATCTCTTTCAGAGAGTAGTTTCCTTCCGACATCGATGAGGAGGGGGTGATAAGAGTGTTAAGGAACACAAGTTCTCATCTCTTTCAGAGAGTAGTTTCCTTCCGACTACGTATAAGATGGACGGATTGGGGGTTCGTCGATGAGACGTTCTCATCTCTTTCAGAGAGTAGTTTCCTTCCGACAAGTAACGCTGGCCTTTCTTTTTATATTCCCCGTTGTAAGTTCTCATCTCTTTCAGAGAGTAGTTTCCTTCCGACTTCAAGACACGCTCAAAGATAGACCAGACATCATTATTCACGTTCTCATCTCTTTCAGAGAGTAGTTTCCTTCCGACGTGTACTTTGACGAGTGGAATAAAGAAGATTATCCCAACGAGTTCTCATCTCTTTCAGAGAGTAGTTTCCTTCCGACAATACCGCAGATAATTGAAAGTACAACTGGAACAAGCGGGTTCTCATCTCTTTCAGAGAGTAGTTTCCTTCCGACGGTATGATAGACGGCACAATTAACACAGACGGCATACTACGGTTCTCATCTCTTTCAGAGAGTAGTTTCCTTCCGACTCATACAGCATGGGAAGTAAAATATGACGGAGGGAGAATGGTTCTCATCTCTTTCAGAGAGTAGTTTCCTTCCGACTGACGGTGGAAATACCACCGTCAGGGATGATAGCACGTGTGTTCTCATCTCTTTCAGAGAGTAGTTTCCTTCCGACATGCATTTAGTCTCCAAATGTTGGGTTCATCAGAAGGACTGTTCTCATCTCTTTCAGAGAGTAGTTTCCTTCCGACTCAGAAACAAGAACAGCAATATATCCAAAATAAGTAATACGTTCTCATCTCTTTCAGAGAGTAGTTTCCTTCCGACACAGTCTTGTTTTAATTTTAAGGTTTTTAAGCAGAGTTAGGTTCTCATCTCTTTCAGAGAGTAGTTTCCTTCCGACAAAACTAGAAAAGGATTCTACACTTGCTATTGTAATGTTGGTTCTCATCTCTTTCAGAGAGTAGTTTCCTTCCGACATATCCGCGGGTGGAGAAGTAATTGAGATATTTTCAAACAGTTCTCATCTCTTTCAGAGAGTAGTTTCCTTCCGACGTAAATATCGGAAGGTTGGGACTTATAGTTTCGAGGGAAGTTCTCATCTCTTTCAGAGAGTAGTTTCCTTCCGACTTGGGACTTATAGTTTCGAAGGAACTTACAAACTTTATAGAGTTCTCATCTCTTTCAGAGAGTAGTTTCCTTCCGACGCTGAAGAAGAAATATAACCCACCCGCAAGGGTGGGCTTTTGTTCTCATCTCTTTCAGAGAGTAGTTTCCTTCCGACATATCAACATTCCTGATAAGCAAACGTATGATACGTTAAGGTTCTCATCTCTTTCAGAGAGTAGTTTCCTTCCGACAGTAAGTATTGTGAACAACGGAAATTATAAATACTTGGCTGGTTCTCATCTCTTTCAGAGAGTAGTTTCCTTCCGACAGCTTTAGACATAGCAATAGATCTAGGTGGGAAAGGGGAGTTCTCATCTCTTTCAGAGAGTAGTTTCCTTCCGACGAGATTTAATTATACCTATGTGGGCAGTAACTGCTGTATTGTTCTCATCTCTTTCAGAGAGTAGTTTCCTTCCGACACGTTGGATACGTTGCAAACAGGATTGCGAGAGAGGCACAAGTTCTCATCTCTTTCAGAGAGTAGTTTCCTTCCGACATGAACTAGGGAAGAAGTATGGATGGAAGGTAACAAGAAAGTTCTCATCTCTTTCAGAGAGTAGTTTCCTTCCGACGTATTTAACAAAATAAGCAATCCCGCTGCCAGGACCCTAGGTTCTCATCTCTTTCAGAGAGTAGTTTCCTTCCGACGATCTTCTTAATACTATTGAGACACACATAGCACGTTTAGGTTCTCATCTCTTTCAGAGAGTAGTTTCCTTCCGACATCAGGTTGTTCAGATATTTACATAAGAAATTTAATAACAGTTCTCATCTCTTTCAGAGAGTAGTTTCCTTCCGACTTAATAGCTAGGGACAAGAAACACGAGGTTGTTGAAATCTTGTTCTCATCTCTTTCAGAGAGTAGTTTCCTTCCGACACGTTTTTATGGTTTCAAAGTATCAACTGGGGTAACACCGGTTCTCATCTCTTTCAGAGAGTAGTTTCCTTCCGACTATTTCAGCAATTGGTTGATGAATTGGAAACAAAGTATCAGTTCTCATCTCTTTCAGAGAGTAGTTTCCTTCCGACTAGTAATCGTTGACAACATCGGGAGCTTTCTTGGTCCCGTTCTCATCTCTTTCAGAGAGTAGTTTCCTTCCGACAACTGTTAAATGAAATATAAGTGTCAGGGGGAAACCCCTGGTTCTCATCTCTTTCAGAGAGTAGTTTCCTTCCGACAATTATTTTGTTTTGCACGCAGTACAAGATGCATTAAGAGGTTCTCATCTCTTTCAGAGAGTAGTTTCCTTCCGACGATTTAGTTAACCCACAGACTATCTGGATTGAGGATTATAGTTCTCATCTCTTTCAGAGAGTAGTTTCCTTCCGACTAACCCCCGCAAGGGGGCTTTTATTTTTATATCACACACAAGTTCTCATCTCTTTCAGAGAGTAGTTTCCTTCCGACCGACGATTTACAAGTAACAGTAGCTTCTACCGATGGTGAAGGTTCTCATCTCTTTCAGAGAGTAGTTTCCTTCCGACCTGATTCCAGGTGTTTTTCATTTTGATTCCAGGATCAATAGTTCTCATCTCTTTCAGAGAGTAGTTTCCTTCCGACCAATGACGTACAAACTTACAGCTGATGAAGAAATATAACCGTTCTCATCTCTTTCAGAGAGTAGTTTCCTTCCGACGATTTATTTGATTAATTCAAGAGAATTAGGCTAGCCATTAGTTCTCATCTCTTTCAGAGAGTAGTTTCCTTCCGACGCCCATTCTCAAGACTTATGGCTAGCACGAAGGATAAGTGGTTCTCATCTCTTTCAGAGAGTAGTTTCCTTCCGACGAGATTAATATAACGGGCAGTTTTGAAAGAGTTTTTAATAGTTCTCATCTCTTTCAGAGAGTAGTTTCCTTCCGACACCAGTAGACCAAGCTAATACGTTCCAACGATTGTCTCGTAGTTCTCATCTCTTTCAGAGAGTAGTTTCCTTCCGACAACCAAAGTAATATGTCATATGTAGCTTACAGGATTTCAAGTTCTCATCTCTTTCAGAGAGTAGTTTCCTTCCGACTAAATTTAACCCCGCACGCCGTAACATTGGTGTGCGGTGAGGTTCTCATCTCTTTCAGAGAGTAGTTTCCTTCCGACATAGCTAGGGATAAGGACCTCAGTGTCATTGAAGTATTTGTTCTCATCTCTTTCAGAGAGTAGTTTCCTTCCGACCAGTTTCGAGAGCATTTTAGCAACAACGCAGCCGTCTGGAGTTCTCATCTCTTTCAGAGAGTAGTTTCCTTCCGACTGGATAAGGCCAGGATTGCCAGAGCATGTGTCATCACTGAGTTCTCATCTCTTTCAGAGAGTAGTTTCCTTCCGACGGAGAAATTGAGAGAATTATATATTGCAACTATGAGCGGCGTTCTCATCTCTTTCAGAGAGTAGTTTCCTTCCGACGTAAGGATTTACTAGGGAAGTTACTTGACGAACTAGAAAGGTTCTCATCTCTTTCAGAGAGTAGTTTCCTTCCGACTTCAAGGATCCATTTATACGCAGACTATGAGGGTGTTAAAGTTCTCATCTCTTTCAGAGAGTAGTTTCCTTCCGACTATTTCAAAGCCCAAATTGGTGCATACGATTTGGGCGTTTAGTTCTCATCTCTTTCAGAGAGTAGTTTCCTTCCGACGATTTAGTTGCACCCAACACGGGTGCGGCTATCAGGGATGTTCTCATCTCTTTCAGAGAGTAGTTTCCTTCCGACGTTTTGCGGGTTTCTCTCAAAGTTTTACTCCAGGAAGGCCGTTCTCATCTCTTTCAGAGAGTAGTTTCCTTCCGACCCT
>Ga0208695_1000658_pt1 | contig 35172 bp, 31 predicted proteins | sample AD_UKC111_MetaG_FD_184449 | JGI IMG/M metagenome (GOLD analysis project Ga0208695, IMG submission 184449) | Active sludge microbial communities of municipal wastewater-treating anaerobic digesters from Hong Kong - AD_UKC111_MetaG (SPAdes)... | ecosystem: Engineered > Bioreactor > Anaerobic >...
AGCGGCCTCTGTCATCATTTCTGTTTTTTCATAACCTCCCCCCTTTTTTACCCCTGCCAGAGGTTATTAATATTTTAACGCTGCAGATGAAAGAAATATTTCCATGACTTCTTTATTTCCACTCACCTTAAATTTACTATACTGAACTATTCCTCTCAAATCAAGCAGGCAATATACCTGTACCGGTCATCGGGGTCTTCAATGTCTGCCCAGTCATCACCTCCGGAGTAGTAATTCCAGGTTTCGTCCAGAACCCCTCAAGCAAGCAAGGCTTTAGGGAAAAACCGTACGCAGACTCCCTGAAAATGGCTCCCTTTTGGATTAATCAGTTCATGGATCACCCGGCAGATCATTACTTCGTCTGAACTTCTGCCGGTAATCTCAAAAATATTGAACCGGCCACCAGTCTTCCGGTATATTGATTCGTATTTTTCCGACACCATCGAAATCTCTTTTAATAATGCAGTAATCTCCATACTATTTACTTCCTCCAGGCAGCTCCCTCCAGATCTCCTGGTGGGCTTCATAATCCCAGGTGATGGTCATGAATCTCACCAGTCGGCCGGAAGTATCGATCACCCACAGGTAGAAATGCTCGATCTGTTTCAAAGCTTCCACAAAGCGCTGTTGGTCATTGGGATCGTCTCCCGGGATCAGGGCTTGCATGCCAAGGCTCTCACCCGGTAAGTCAAAGGCAAACGCTAGCGCCAGATCATATCCAAACCCCTGCTTGTTTTCACTGGTACCTACTGAGACATCAACGGTGGTACTCACCTGAGCCTTCTTCCCGTCCCTGGCTTTTAACAGCTTCTTCGCGGTATGATCACTTTTATACAGCAGATGAATCACTACCGGTTCTTTGTCATCATGATAGTGTGCGACAGCAGGGATCAAACGATCTGCCGGATATTGCCCCCAGTCCGGAAATATGGTTTTCATGATCTTCTCGTTTTCCTTCATGATCATTGCCTGATTCATTGAGCATCCCTCCTATTGATCAGTATAACAGCTGTGACAGTGAATTTTCATATGTAACTTCATCAGGCAGCCAGCTGCATCTAAAAGTCCCTTTTGTAATATAGGAGGACATGACCGACTGTTGAAGAATAAAGATGATAGAGGTGTTACTATGGAAAAATGCATATTCTGTGAGCCTGAAGAGATCATCATGGAAAACCGGCTGGCCTGGGCCAAGTATGATAAATATCCGGTTTCAACGGGGCATATACTGATCATCAGCAAACGCCATTTTGCTGACTGAATATTCCGGTGCGGCGGAGCCGCAGTTCCGGTGAGATGTGAGCCACCCTTCCGGAACTACGGAGCCACCCTTCCGGTTTAAAAACCATTAATCTTGTTTGGTTCCCCTGATACCGTACAGTTGACGCATTGAATCATCATCATTCGGATCGGAATGGATTTCAATGATGTATGAATCATGAACAATACGGTCCAGAATCGCATCAGCAATTGTTTCTTCACCAATCTTTGAATGCCAGCCTGCTGGCGAAAACTGTGAACAAAAGATGGTAGATCCTTTATGATGCCTGGCATGGATGATTTCCAGAACATCTCTGGCTTCGTTCTCTTTGAGTGATACCAGCATCCACTCATCCAGGATAAGAAGATTAAACTTTCGATACTGATTCATCAATTTCTTGTAGCTGCCTTCGTTTCTGGCGATGTCCAACTCAATCAAAAGGTCCGGCAGCCGGATATATTTCACCGTATGGAAGTTCTGACACGCTGCGATTCCAAAAGCACAAGCCATGTAAGATTTACCTGATCCGGAAGCGCCCATAATAATAATGTTATGTTTTTTATCAATGTAAGTGCAGTCTGCCAGGCGTAAGATCTGAGTCTGATCCAGCTTCCTGGCCGGTCGGTAATTGATATCCGCGATGCAGGCATGGGTCTGGTCGAACCCGGCACTTTTGATCAGTTTCTTTAATCGATTGTTCTTGCGGCTGCTCCATTCAGCATCCACTAACAGTCCCAGCCGTTCTTCAAAGGCAAGGTTATGGAGTGAGGAATCAGTCATCTGTTTGCTGAAGGCTTCTGCCATGACAGTAAGGCGCATGTCACGCATTTTGTTAATCGTCGGTTCATTCTTCATGCTTACCAAACCTCCCATAGTAGTCTGCCCCACGGGTAAACCCGTATGGAGTGGATGGACGTTCAGCAGGTGAAGGTTTTTCTTCTACCATCTTATCCTGACCCGAAGAGAGAATCGCTTTGATGCTTTTCAAACTGGGCGACGGGGTATATGATAAAGCCTTCTTACAGGCAGCTTCCAACCGATCGACCGAATATTTGTCCGCAAGCTTCAGAAGTCCTAAACAGCTTCGATAGCTTTGTTGTTCTACCTTTCGGGAAACCAAGATGGCTTTGACTACGACAGTTGTATTGGGACCTATGTCTTCTGCCCATTTTATGAACCGATCAGCATTCCACTGGATATATTTCTGGTGCCCTTCCGGCATATGTGCCTCTACGGTGCTGTATTGATCCGGTCTCCCATGCAACTTGCGATGAGAGGCAATGCGATGGTTGTTGTAGAAGACTTCTATGACGTTTCTGGTTACTCGTACATCAACTTTCCGCTTTATGTACTCATAAGGCACTGAGTAATGCATTTTGTCTACTGATATGTGATAATTTAGCTGTACGGTGGCTACTCTCCAGGCAGCCAGCTCGTATGGGGTGGACGGTAGCTGAAGCAACAAGGGTTTTTCTTCCGCAAAGAAAACGCTTTGCCTACACCCCTCTTTTTTTTGAAAAGGGGTTGTATTAAGCTCTTCGAGCTTTTCCCATATGTCATGGTCTAGCTCTTCCAGGGTGAAATATTTTTGTTTCCTAAGCGCTGCGATGATCCATGCAGATACTATGCCCACAGTACCTTCCACACTTGCTTTATCCTTGGGTCTTCTTACCCGGGCTGGTATGACTGCAGTTTGGTAGTGCTCTGACATTTCATGATAAGTCTTGTTGATGACCGGATCATACCAGGAGGTTTTCTCAACACCCGTTTTCAAGTTGTCAGGGACCAGCATTCTGGCTGCTCCTCCAAAATATCTGAACATGTTTACGTGAGCGGTGATCCAGCTTTCCGTATCCTGTGACAGAAAAGCTTCCACGTATGCATATTGGCTGTATGGCAAAACTCCTACAAAGAGATATGCTTTACAAACTTCTCCTGAGATACGGTCTGTCAGCGCCATGGTTTTACCAGCCCAGTCTACTTCGATCTGTTCTGCGGGTTTCCTGGGGATATGCATGGTGGCTCTGGTTTTCTGTGAATATTGCTGATAGTAATGACAGTACTGTGAGTACATGAGGGGAAGTTCCCGGTTGGCTTTACAATCCTCACAATACTCATTCCACAGGAGCCTTAAACTGACTCCTTTTTTCGCCATTTCCTTATGAATGTACTCGTTGTCAGGAAGACGACGGTTCGTAGGGGTGACGGAGTCCGGATAAAATAGTTTGTCCAAGACTGCATCTGTGGTTTCTGGTGTCAGGGGCCAGGCGATGGAGAGTTCTTTTGCTCTTTGCAGTACCTTGGCTACGGTGTTGCGTGAGCAGGAAAGGCTTTCCGCTATTGCCCGCTGACTGATCCCCTGGCAATGTAGCCGGAGGATTTCCCGATATTCGGTCATTTGATGACCTCCTTAGAATGTATTTACACGATAACGTGCATGGCTACATTCTAAAGAATTTTCTTGTGGTTGGCTCTCGTTCCGGAATGGTGGCTCTCATTTCCCGGAACCCTGGCTCTCTCTTACCGGAACTGTGGCTCAGTTTGGTCCGGAATACTCACTGAGAAGCCCACCCTGCCGATAGAATTATTAACAACATTGTCTTAGAAAATAATGTTTAGTGATTATTCGGGAAGAACTTCGATTGCCAATAATACTTTAGTTACTTTCTACAAATTGCCTCTTACTTCCTTTTTATATATTTTATTTGGTCACGATCATAAGAAAGCCATCAAATAAGGGAAAATAATCGGCTGTAATTGACCAGAAGCCGCAATGTAAAAGCTAAAATAGAGGTCGAAGAAAAAGGGGTTCCAGATTCTCATCTGAAACCCCTAGGTAATTCGGGAATATGGCGGAGAGGAAGGGATTCGAACCCTTGAACGCTTTCACACGTTACACGATTTCCAATCGTGCGCCTTCAGCCAGACTCAGCCACCTCTCCAGGATTTATATGGAATTATATCATCTTTTTTCATCCGCGCATTTTAAGTGGCGGAGAGAGTGGGATTCGAACCCACGGAACCATCACTGGTTCACTCGATTTCGAGTCGAGCGCCTTCAACCGGACTCAGCCATCTCTCCTCAAATCTTTAAAAAATTCTTCTAAGAGCTTGCTGCTTTCCTCATGCAAAACTCCGCCTTGAACCTCCACCTGATGGTTCAACCCTGGATACCGAACCAGATCTATGACAGAACCAGCTGCTCCGGCTTTGGGGTCACGGCTGGCGTAGACCAACTTTTTTAATCGGGTATTTATCATCGCCCCAGCACACATGGGACATGGTTCGAGGTTGCAATACATGGTAGCATGGTTTAATCGCCAACTACCCAAATGCTTGGCAGCCATCTCCATGGCCAGCATTTCTGCATGTGCTGTGGCATCCTGCCGGATCTCTTTTTCATTATGTGCTCTGGCAATTATCTCATCATCCTGAACTATCACCGCGCCAATAGGGACTTCTCCCTTTTCTGCCGCTTGCCGGGCTAGTTGCAGCACAAGCTTCATATATATTTCTTCCCTGATCATCGGGACTCACCGCCAATGGTGCGCCCGAAGGGACTCGAACCCCTGGCACACGGTTTAGGAAACCGTTGCTCTATCCACCTGAGCTACGGGCGCATTCCTACTGATTATATTTTGTAAAAATGGCGCGCCCGGAGGGATTCGAACCCCCGACCTCCAGATTCGTAGTCTGTTACTCTATCCAGCTGAGCCACGGGCGCATCTATATGAACTTTTGGTTCATCCAATAAAAATGGCGGAGAGAGAGGGATTTGAACCCTCGAGACAGGTATTAGCCGTCTACTCGCTTAGCAGGCGAGCGCCTTCAGCCGCTCGGCCATCTCTCCGTATGAAAAAAGAAAACCTTGATTTTATCACCGAAATTATGGCGGAGGAGGTGGGATTCGAACCCACGGAACCCGTAAAGGTTCAACGGTTTTCAAGACCGCCTCCTTCAACCGCTCGGACACCCCTCCAAAAAAAAGGCCGGACCGTTCTGTCCAATGCAAAAGACAGTATAGCACAGCGTCCTTGCCTTGTCAATAAACCCTCTAGTATGAATTACCTGCTGTTATTCTGGTATTTCCCCCCATATAAGGTTGTAAAACTTCCGGTATTAAGATGGTCCCATCTGCCTGCTGATAGTTTTCCAGGATAGCTGCAACAGTACGACCTATAGCTACTCCAGAACCATTTAATGTGTGTACATATTGAACTTTTGCTTTTGGTGCTGGACGATATCTGATGTCAGCACGCCGAGCTTGAAAATCTTCACAGTTGGAACAAGAAGATATTTCTTTGTACTGGTTATAACTTGGCATCCAAACCTCAATATCATAAGTTTTTGCCGCAGAAAAGCCCATGTCTCCTGTACACAAAAGTACGACCCGGTATGGTAATCCTAAAAGTTGCAGCACCCGTTCAGCATCCTGGGTCAAACTCTCCAATTCATCATAAGAATTCTCTGGCTTGACCAACTTTACTAATTCGACCTTGTTAAACTGATGTTGTCTTATTATTCCTCTTGTATCCCTTCCGTGTGAGCCTGCTTCTGCTCTAAAACAAGGTGTATAAGCTGTAAGATACAAGGGCAGTTGATCCGCCTCAAGAATTTCTTCGCGGTATAAATTAGTAAGTGGAACTTCCGCAGTAGGAATCAAATATAACTCCTGACCTTCAATTTTGAACATATCTTCAGCAAATTTGGGTAATTGTCCAGTCCCCTGCATACAGTCAGCTGTGACCATGAAGGGGGGTAATATTTCCTTATAATTATGTTGCTGTGTATGGGTGTCCAGATAAAAATTAATAACGGCTCTTTCCAGCCGGGCACCCCAACCTTTATATACCGTAAAACGAGCCCCGGAGAGCTTGGCTGCTCTTGGAAAATCAAGTATATCCAAGTTCGCACCAATATCCCAGTGAGCTAATGGTTCAAAAGGAAAATCTTGCGGCTTTCCCCACTTCCGTATTTCAAGGTTATCTTCTTCGCTTTTCCCTACTGGTACCGATTCGTGAGGTAAATTAGGCAGACTGAGTAAAAAAGTATCCATGTCCTTTTCCAGTCCTTTGATTTTCTCATCAAAATTCTTGATTTCCTCACCGGTAAGTCGAATTCTATTCATCAATTCATGCGGATTTTCTCCGGCTTTTTTCATCCGTCCTACTTCCTGAGAAGCAGTATTGCGAAAGTTCTTAAGTTCTTCAACTTTACTGATAACAAAGCGCCGTTCTTCATCCAAAGCAAGAAACGTATCTAATGTAACTGACATATTGCGCTTTTGAAGTTGTTCTTTTATTCTTTCCGGATTGGCCCTTATTAACTTCGCATCTAGCATGATTTTTACCTCCAAGTTGACCAGTGTTTAAAAATGCAGCAAACACGGTGTATTTAATATACCATCCATTTCCTTCAACTGTTTTAATACTTCTTCTTCGACTTTGTTGTCAACATTGACCATCATCAAAGCCGTTTCTCCTTTATTCTTGCGGGCTACTTTCATAGAAGCAATATTTACCCCAGCATCACCTAAAGCAGTGGCAAAAGGCCCAATGATTCTTGGGCGGTCTTCATTTTCTACCATGATTACATACCCTTCCAAGGTGGTTTCTGTTTCATACCCATTCATCTCAACCAACATGGGATTTCTAGCCCTGGATAAGCTGCCGGTTATATCCAGTTCATGATTCTGTCCAAATATCTTAGCTCTTACTAAGTTTTTATAACGTTTATTAGTTTGATCTTCTTTGGTTTCATATACTTTTATACCCCTATCCTCTGCCATTAACTTTGCATTGACTAAGTTAACTTTTTCAGACATTACCGGTTCTAAAAGTCCTTTTAAAAATGCTACTGTCAGGATTTCCGTGTCATTTTGAGTAATGGGGCCTGCATAGCTTAATTCAATTCTATTGACCGGGGACTTCTCTAATTGAAAATAGAAACTGCCCATTTTCTCCGCCAGTACGATATATGGTTTTAAATATTCTAATTCCTCGCTTAACAGTGTAGGCAGGTTTACGATATTCGGTACGATTTCGCCTTTTAAAGCCTTTATAACCTGTTCCGCAATACTTTCACCAACTCGCTTCTGGGCTTCAAAAGTATCTGCCCCCAAATGGGGTGTACATACTACATTATTAAAACTAAAAAGTTCATTATCTATGGCAGGTTCTTTTTCAAATACATCTAATCCTGCACTTGCAATTTGCTGTGATTTCAATCCCTCGATCAGAGCAGTTTCTTTTATAATTCCCCCGCGTGCACAATTGACTACGCGCACCCCTGGTTTAGCCAGTTTAAACATTTCTTCGTTCAGCATATGCATGGTCTCTTCGTTGCGGGGAGTATGCACTGTAATAAAATCCGCCTGTCGTACCAACTCAGCCAAGGTATTCATCTTTTCAGCACCATATCTTTCGAATCTTTCATCCGCAATGTAAGGATCGTAAGATATAACTCGCATATTAAATGCTTTAAGCCGTGTTGCAACCATTGATCCAATTCTTCCTAAACCTATGATCCCAACAGTTTTTCCATAAAGCTCAACCCCCCGAAAAGGCTTGCGATCCCATGTACCTGATTTCAGAAAAGTATTCGCCCACGCAGTATTACGAGCAGATGACAGTAACAAACTGATAGTCTGTTCTGCTGCTGATATAGTGTTGCTATCCGGCGTATTCACTACGATTACGCCATAACGGGTACAAACATCCACATCAATATTATCAATTCCATTTCCGGCTCTGCCGACTACTTTTAAGTTTTTGCCTTTGCTGATTAGTTCCTCATCTACTTGCGTTACACTTCTGACAACTAACGCGTCATATTGATCAATGATATCAAGTAATTCCTCTCTGGAAATGCCATCCCTATAATCAACTTCGAGTTCCGTTCTGAGTAATTTGATTCCCTCTTCTGCAATGCGTTCACTAACGATAACTTTATTCATTAATTCTCCTCCCTTATAATCTATCGGTAATATAATCCTGTGCATAGATCAATCCGGTTCCCTTTTTTACAGGATACCCTAATTTGCTCAGCGTAATTTCCAGGGCCGCTAAAACTGCCAATAAATCCAACTGTCTGACATATCCCAGATGGCCAATTCTAAAAATCACATTTGCCAGGGACTGCTGTCCTCCTGCCAGGACAATATTAAACTTCTCCAGCATGAATTTACGGATTATGTCGGCTTCAATACCATCAGGACTTACTACCGAAGTTACTGCTGTTGAAGCATGTTCATCCTCAGCCAGTAATTGTAGTCCCATCGCTTTTACAGTGCTTCTTACCATATTGCGATAATTTTTGTGTCTGAGCAGTATATTTTCAAGACCCTCTTCCTGCATCATCTGCAAAGCTTCGTCCAAACCTTGGAAGAGCGACACTGCAGGTGTAAAAGGCGTCTGCCCTTTTTCCAGATATTTTAACCCATTACTAACATCCCAGTAGAAATTTGGGTTGGATACTTTTTGATGTACTTGCCAAGCTTTTTCACTGAACGCTAAAAAGCTCAGTCCTGGTGGAATCATAAAGGCTTTTTGCGATCCGCTCACCACTACATCAAGGCCCCATTCATCCATCCTTAAATCAAGAGCTGCCAGCGAACTCACCGCATCAACCATGAAGAGTGCTGGATGGTCTTTAATACCAGATCTAATTTTTTTAATATCATTAAAAACTCCGGTCGATGTTTCATTATGGGTTATTAATATGGCTTTGATTTCACCATTTATATCTTCCTTGACTCTGGCAATTACTGCATCTGGATCAGCTGGCTGCCCCATGGGGAATTGCATTTTCTCAACCTGAGCCCCAAAAGTTTCAGCAATTTTCGCAAAACGATCCCCAAATACTCCTATTGATACTGCTAATACTTTATCTCCGGGAGAAATAAAATTTACGACTGCTGCTTCTAATGCTCCAGAACCTGATGCCGTATAAATCAAAACATATTGGTTGGTATGATAAATCTGTTTAATTTCTTCTGTAACCCGGGTAATAATTTTTTTAAATTCTGGTCCTCGGTGATTAACCATCGGTTTACTCATTGCCCGAACTACTCTGTCTGGTATCGGTGTTGGACCTGGAAGAAGTAAATATTGTTCTCCTATCATTTTTTAACCTCCCTGAAATGTGTATTTAATTATAAAAACCTCTCATCCCTATAGGGACGAGAGGTCTTTCCCGCGTTGCCACCCTGATTAGTGTATAAACACTCACCTTGTCGGTTATAACGGAACCACCGTCACTGTTTTCACAGACTGCTTCCAAGGTGGATTCAGATTTACGCTACTCTGGTTTACACCTCCCACCAGATCTCTCTGCCAGACATAAAATCTTACTTTTCCTTATCATCGCATTTGATTATTCAAATAATTTTCTAGATTATATTACATACTGAACCCTTTGGCAATAAATATGAATTTGTATACATTTTCTAATTTATTACGCCAATAGTAATATAACTCATTACTCCTGTGTTTGAATCCGTTTACTCATCCTTCTCAGTGTGAAATCTCGCTACGGCAACAATCTTTTCCGTTTCCGACAATTTCATTAATAATACTCCCCGGGAATATCTCTTCTGTATTGGAATTTGATCAGTATCCAGTCTAATAATATGTCCTTCATCCGTCAGTAATACGATTTCATCTTCTTTTGATGCAATTTTTAAAGCGATCAAATTACCGTTTTTTTCAGTAATCTCAATGGTTTTAACGCCCTTGCCCCCTCGGTTTTGGACTTTGAATTCGCTTGGGGGCGTTCGTTTCCCGTACCCTTTTTCTGAAACTAAAACCACATGCGCGTCGGGACGTTCTTTATCAATTCCTACCACATGATGACCCTTCGTTAGCCTTATTCCTCTGACTCCGGCAGCGTTTCTGCCCATCGCTCTGATTTGGTCCTCCTCAAATACGATTGATATGCCATCTGAGGTAGCAAGCATTATTTTGTCTTTACTTTTTACCCGTACCACCCCGACTAATTCATCTTCCTCCCCCAGATTGACAGCAATTATCCCCGTACGGCGAATATTGGCAAAGGCCGATAAAACTACCTTTTTTATGACTCCCTGTTTGGTCACCATTATTAAATGTCGGTTGTCGTCAAACTCCCTGTTAGCCATAAGCGTAGTAACTTTTTCATCCGGTTTTAATTCCAATAGATTTATCAGTGGTATCCCTTTCGCCTGCCGCGATGATTCTGGTATATGATATGCTTTACAGGAGAAAGCACGGCCTTGATTAGTAAAAAACAAAATATCCGACAGGACATTGGTGACGATGATTTCATTGGTAAAATCCTCAGCACGAATAGAGGCGGCGCTGATCCCCTTCCCCCCTCGATTCTGAACCTTGTAGGTATCAAGCGGCTGTCTTTTTATATATCCACGATTGGTTAAGGTCAAAACAACATCATGCTCTTCTATAAAGTCTTCTTCTTCATAATCAGTATTGTCATAACTTATCTCGGTTCTTCTCCGGTCTCCATATTTCCTTTTTATATCATCCAAATCGTCTTTGACCATTAGGAGAACTCTTTCGGGCCTGGCTAATATATCCTCAAGGTCAGCTATTTTTAACAAAATGTCTTCATATTCCTGCTCAATTTTACTTCTCTCCAACCCCGTTAGTTGAACTAAACGCATGTCTAAAATAGCATTGGCCTGTATTTCTGATAATAGAAAACGTTCTATCAAAGCGGTACGTGCAGTTTCTCTATCCTTAGAACTCCTGATCAGGTTAACAATCTCGTCGAGGTTATCAATAGCAGTCTTTAAACCTTCTAAAATATGTTTACGATTGTTTGCCAATTGCAATTCATGTTTGGTACGACGGGTGATTACATCCTGGCGGTGAATGATATACTGCTCTATCATCTGTTTCAAGCTTAGAATTCGGGGTTCACCATTAACCAAACTAAGCATTATGACTCCAAAACTATCCTCCATCTGGGTATGTTTGAACAGTTTATTGATCACTACATTGATATTTACATCTCTTCTTACCTCAATGACCACCCTAATTCCTTTGCGATCAGATTCATCCCTTAAATCAACGATCCCGTCAATTTTTTTATCCCTTACCAATTCGGCTATTCTTTCAACCAGACGGGCTTTATTTATTTGATACGGTATTTCGGTTACGATTATGGCACTGCGGCCATTTTTTCTTTCTTCAATTTCATATTTAGCTCTGACTTTAATAGAACCTCTTCCCGTTTCATAAGCTTGCTTAATGCCATTGGACTGCATAATGCCACCGGTTGGAAAGTCCGGTCCCGGTATCACCTGCATTAATTCTTCAATGGAAACTTCAGGTGTATCTATCACCATTTTAATTCCGTCTGCCAATTCATTAATGTTGTGAGGGGGAATATTGGTAGCCATACCTACTGCAATTCCAGTAGAACCATTTAACAGCAGATTAGGGATACGAGATGGCAATACCTGTGGTTCAAGCCGCGATTCATCGTAGTTTGGACGCCAATCCACAGTTTCTTTTTCAATATCAATTAGCATCTCTTCAGCTATTTTAGCCATTCTTGATTCTGTGTAACGCATAGCCGCAGCTGAATCTCCGTCAATGGAACCAAAGTTACCATGGCCATCTATCAGGGGGTATCGCATATAAAAATTTTGGGCTAATTTTACCATGGTTTGATAAATAGCCGCATCTCCATGAGGATGGTATTTTCCCATTACTTCCCCAACGATATTGGCGGACTTCTTATGCGGCTTATCTGCAGTCATACCCTGGTCATACAGAGCATATAAGATACGCCGATGAACAGGCTTCAGCCCATCCCGCACATCAGGAATTGCCCGGGATACGATAACGCTCATCGAGTATTCCAGAAAAGATTTTCGTACTTCTTTTTCTATATCAATTGGTATTACTTTTTCAAAAAGACTTTCCTGTCCCACTTAAGCACCACCCTTAAATATCTAAATTAGTAACATATCGTGCATTGGCATTAATAAATTCGCGCCGCGGCTCTACATTATCACCCATCAAATCAGAGAATATCTTTTCAGCCTGAACTGCGTCTTCAATATTTACTTTAAGAATTGTACGCGTTTCAGCATTCATCGTCGTTTCCCAAAGCTGTTCCGGATCCATCTCACCCAGGCCTTTATAGCGTTGTATCGACCACTTTTTGTCTGTCTCCCGGGTGAAATTTTCTAAATCCTGGTCATTATAAAAGTATTTTATTTCTTTACCCCTTTTTAAACCATATAGAGGCGGCTGGGCAATATAGATATACCCTTGTTCTATCAACTGTTTCATATATCGGTAAAAGAAAGTCAGCAGCAGGATTCTTATATGGGAACCATCTACATCTGCATCTGTCATAATAAGTAATTTATGATAACGAGCTTTGGTTATATCAAAATCCTCACCAATGCCTGTACCCATTGCTGTAATCAAATTGCGTATTTCATCACTATTTAAAACTCTATCCAGCCTGGCTTTTTCAACATTAAGTATTTTTCCTCGTAATGGTAATATCGCCTGATACGTTCTGTCTCTGCCCATTTTGGCAGATCCACCGGCTGAATCTCCCTCTACAAGAAACAGTTCTGAACTGGCAGGGTCTCTATTGCTGCAATCCGCTAATTTGCCCGGCAGTGAAGTTGACTCTAATGCATTTTTACGCCGTGTCAGTTCACGGGCTTTACGGGCTGCTTCCCGAGCCCGACGTGCCGAGATTGCCTTCTCCACAATTTTTTTCGCTGCCACAGGATTTTCCAGTAAATAATCCTGCACTGAATCATATACAGCACTTTCCGTTAAGCCTCGAATATACGTATTCCCCAACTTGGTTTTGGTTTGTCCCTCAAACTGAGGGTCTTTAACCATTACAGATATTATTGCTACGATACCTTCTCTGATATCTTCTCCGGAAAGATTAGTCTCATTTTCTTTCAATTGCCCAGTCTTTTTAGCATAATCGTTCACTACTCTGGTAAGAGCGTTTTTAAAACCAATTTCATGAGTACCGCCTTCCTGGGTATGTATATTATTTGCATAGGAAAAGATGTTTTCGCTGTACCCACCGTTATACTGAATGGCTACTTCTACAATCACTTCATCTTTGGTATCGGTGAAATAAATAGGCGGTTGATTGATCAGTTCTTTATTTTGATTAATGTAAGCAACAAAATCCATTAATCCATTGGACTTATATGTTCGTTGGTAAGGTTCTTCTTCTCTTTCATCTGTTAAATTTATGATCAAACCTTTATTCAAAAAAGCCAGTTCCCTTAATCGCTGAATAATGATTTCACGATCAAATATTAATTCTTCAAAGATTTCTTCGTCAGGGAAAAAATGTATGATTGTGCCTGTTTCATTTGTATCTCCTGCTATCTGCAACTCAGTGACTGGTTTACCGCGTCTATAATCCTGTTGATATATATGACCGTCTCTTTTTACAGTGATATGCAAGGAGGATGAAAGAGCACTTACAACAGATAAACCTACACCATGCAGCCCTCCTGAAATCGTATATCCACTGCCGCCGAATTTACCGCCTGCATGTAATGTGGTCATGATAACTTCTATAGCTGGCCTGTTCATCATGGGATGATTATCAACTGGTATGCCACGGCCATTATCGCAAACTGTTACACTATTATCTTGATGAATGGTTACATCAATCGTATTACACTGCCCTACCACAAACTCATCTATACTGTTATCGACGATTTCAAAAACCAAATGATGCAAACCTTTGGAACCAGTTGAACCTATATACATACCTGGTCTTTTCCGTACTGCTTCCATACCCTCTAAAACTTGTATATCTGAAGCATTATATCCATTTTCATTATTACCCAAAGATTATACCTCCCTGTAAAAATTATTGGCACGTCTAAATAATGTTGTAGAAGAAATTGGCGATAGATAAACTTTATTAGTACAAATTATCATTGCTTTTTCTTTCCCTTTTTCACTCACATTTAAAATGCTTTTTTCTGTTTTAGCAATTTCGATGATTTCTATAATATCTTTGGAAATCGGTGGTTCAATATTTAAAATAGCAATAATATCTGCAGAAGGAATAATATAATTATTACCAAGGTGAATATACATTTTTATACCCCCTCAAATTAAACACCCGTTTTTTAACGAAAAAAATTGGGCATTGACCCCGCCTTTTGGATCATGACTTACTGAAGAAAGAAAGCTTTGAAAGCCAGCCTGAGATAAGTGGTTTAAAAGCAATCTTTTTTTATTTTCATCAAGCTCTGATAACACTTCATCAAGTAAAAAGAGCGGATAAAATCCCTTAATCTGATTAAAAGAATAAATTTCGGCTAGTTTTAGTGTTACAGCAAGATTTCTTTGCTGCCCCTGTGAAGCAAAAATGCGAGCTAATTTACCATTAAGATAAACATTCAAATCATCGAGATGGGGACCTATCAAAGTCGTGCTTCGCATCATTTCTTGTTCTTTTTTAATTTTTATTTGTTCTAATAGAGCTTGTTTTAAAATTTCATCATTAATTTTATCACTAAAAACTGGAAATGAAAGTGCATATCTTATTTTTATAGTATCTCCTTCATGGTTTACAGTTGGAAAAACTTTTTGGCACACATCATCTAAAATATTTGCCAAATTGATACGGTTTATAATAAATCTTACTGCCGTATCAATAAACATTTCATTGATAACCGCAAAAGAATTGCTATCTGCTTGTCTGTTCCTCAATAATAAATTTCTTTTGCACAATATTTTATTATAATCATCAATTTGCTTTGAATATTCTGCAGAAACCTGTCTTAGTATGAAATCTAAATAATTTCTTCTTTTTACTGGTGATCCCTTAATTAAATAAAGATCATCCGGGGTAAATAAAACGATTCGCAGATTATTTTCCTGCGAAATTTTTGCCTTCCTGCTATTTATCGTAAAGGTTTTTCCGACCTCCGGTTTATATTTCAATACCGCTTCTATATTTTTATTCTGGAAGCAATATTTACTGTTGATAATATAGAATTGTTCGTCAAATTTTATAAAATTAACGTCTTTGCCGCTTCTAAAGGAGGTTCCAGTAGAAAGAACAAAAATAGATTCAAGAAGATTCGTTTTGCCTTGAGCATTGTCTCCTGTGATAATATTTAATCCCGGTCCAGGGCGGAGATCAATTTGTTTGATATTACGGAAATTCCTGACCCTATGCTCGTTAATTTTCAATTTTTTATAACGACTCCTCCCTTTTAATTACTGGTTCTTAATGGCACCAAAACATAAAGATAATTATCTGCTGCAGGATTAACGATTTTAACCGGCCCTAAAGAACCAGATAATTCAATGCGTATTTGTTCACATTCATCATTCAGTATTTTGACAATATCAAGAAAATAATTGGTATTAAAAGCTATTTTAAAGTCTTTTTCTCCTTCTATAGCCAAATCTTCGATAACTTCCTGAATCTCACCCATTATTTCTGAAAAACTTTCAACTTTTGCTTCATTTTCACTAAAGATAAACTGTACATGCTGAATTTTTGTTTTGTCATCTGTTGGCATTATTTTTGCTCTTTCCAGCGTATTTGATAACACCTTGGCATTAATTAACAACACAGATGAACTTGATTTCGGAATAACTTGCTCGTAATTAGGATACTGGCCGTCAATGATTCTGGACAGCAAAATAAAATCAGGATTGGAAAAGATAATATTATTCTCACTGAAAGAAATATCTATTAAATCATCGTTATCGTCAATAATACGCATTAATTCATTTATACTTCTGGTAGGAACGATAAAACTGATGGCGCTGGTATTTTTTGATTCAGTTTTGAATGTATAATGAGCAAGGCGGTGGGTGTCAGATGCAACAATTCTTAAAATACCATCCTCTTTTAAATCAAAAAGAACACCGGTAAAAACTTGTCTAAAATGAGTCATAGCTGCAGCAAACGATGTCTTGCGAAATGCTTCCCGCAAAACTTTTTGCGGTACAGAAATTTTGTATTCAAGTTTTTCCAAAGGCAAATCAGGATATTCATAATCGCTGTAAATATTAATAAAACCTGAGGAACGACCATAGGAAATATTTAATTTGGCTTTATCCTGATTTAATTCGATTTGAATTTGAGAATCAGGTAATAGTTTTATAAAATCAGAAAAATAATGGGCGTTTACTAATACGGTTCCTTCTTTAATAATTTCCACGTTTTTAGTTGATGCCTTTATTCCAATTTCCATATCTGTTGCGGTCATAACAAGTCCTTTTTCATTTGAAACTTCAATTAAAAGTCCGGATAAGACAGGAATAGTATTTTTAGTTGAAGCAGCACGATGTACCATTGAAGTAATCGAAGATAACTCTCTTTTTTCAATTATGAATTTCATAACGATCCTCCTATAATTTATTGATTCATCATCATTAACTTATTATTTATTAACAATTTAGCAGTAGTATTAGTAGGTGATATAAATATGTGGATAATCTATTTAAAGTATAATTTTACGGTCTATTTTCAAGTGGACAAGCTTGTTAACAAATTATTCTAAACTAACCGTTATAATTAGGATCAATTTTTTTGCAAAGTAACTCGATCGTTGCTGCTAACTCCTGGTCAACTTTTAATTCATTTTCTAGTTTTTCATTGGCATGGATTACAGTCGTATGATCTTTTCCACCGAACTGGTCCCCAATTTGAGGGTAGGAAGCATCTGTTAATTTGCGGCATAAATACATCGCAACCTGCCGCGGGACAACGATTTGTTTATTTCTTTTTTTAGAAAGCAAATCATTCAATTCTACCCCATAATAAGAAGATACTGCTTTTTGAATCGTTTCAATAGTAATTTTTTTGGGACGGGGAGGGGGCAATATGTCTTTTAAAGCTTCTGTGGCAGTAGCCATTGTCAAAGCCCGGTTATTAACAGAAGCATAGGCAACTAACCGGATTAATGCACCTTCCAGTTCGCGGATATTGGACTGTATGTAATTAGCTATGTAATCCAGGATATCAAAAGGAATATTTAGTTTCTCTGTTTGGGCTTTCTTTCTTAATATAGCAATACGAGTTTCCAGATCAGGAGGTTGAATATCAGTAATCAAACCCCATTCAAAACGAGAACGGAGCCGATCTTCCAGGGTAGGTATGTTACGAGGGGGGCGGTCACTTGAAATAACGACTTGCTTATTGGCTTCATAAAGGGTATTAAAGGTATGAAAAAATTCTTCCTGAGTCCTTTCTTTTCCAGCCAAAAATTGGATATCATCTACCAATAAAACATCTATATTACGATATTTGTTGCGAAAAATTGATGTTTTATCATCTTTGATAGAACTGATCAATTCATTGGTGAATTGCTCAGAAGAGACATACATAACCGAACAGGAAGGTTTTTTAGTTAGAATGTGATGACCAATCGCTTGCATAAGATGGGTTTTTCCCAATCCAACACCACCATAAATAAAAAGCGGATTATATGCTTTAAAAGGTGTTTCACCAACGGCATAACAGGCAGCATGGGCAAAACGATTACTATTGCCAACTACAAAGGTATCAAATGTATATCTGGGGTTTAATTGGGAAAAGGCACTGGGTATTTTTCCATCTTCTTCAACAGTAAGAACAATGCTTATACCTTGATTGGTCAGGGAGCGAAAACTATTGTTCATTAAATCAAGATAGCGTGTTTCGATCCAATCTTTTATTAAGGAGTTCGGAACAGTTAAATAAACCTGTTCATCGCGATAAGAATTGTATTTAACCATTGAAAACCAGATATCAAAACTTGTATCACCGATTTCCTTACGAATAGAATCTAAAACTTGATTCCATACATAGGAAAAATTATTTGGCAAGGACATGCTAACCCTCCTGTTTAAAAGTGGAAAAAACTTAAATGGAATAAAATAATATGTGGATAACTATTAACGAGAGCTAATAGTTAGCTTAAATAGGCAATAGAAAAAATATAGTATAATAATAGCAGATTAATAAAATAATTAGAAGTATTTCGCCATACCTATTTTCTTGACATTATCCGTTATTAATAAATATAATTATATAGTCTTTCAAAAATTTTAGGAGGCTTATATATAATGAAACAAACATTCCAACCCAAGAACCGGCAGAGAAAAAAAGTACATGGATTTAGAAAAAGAATGTCAACTACAGCTGGACGGGCTGTCATTGCAAGTAGAAGAAAAAAAGGGAGAAAAACACTTTCTGCTTAAAGCAGACTTTGCGGTTACCTTAGAAGGGACTCAATGATTGGAAAAGAATTTAAAATAAGAAAAAGCCAGCAATATAATAATATTTACCAAAATGGCAGGAAGTTTACAAGTAAGTACCTGATTATTTTTTTGTTGGAGAATAATTTAAAAACAAATCGCTACGGAATTGTTACCAGTAAGAGAATCGGCAATGCTGTAATCAGGAATAAGGCCAAACGAAGGCTGAGAGCGCTTATTGCTGAAAAACAAGCTGAACTAAAACAGGGATATGATATAGTTTTAGTTTGCAGACCTCTAATTAGTAGAGTGTCGTACCGTCTTCTTAAAAATGATTTTTCCATTTTGTTGAGGAAATCGAGGATATGTTAAAAAGGGTTTTTATTTTTGTTATTAAAATATATCAAAAAGCTACCATTTTCAAACCTGCCTCATGTCGTTTCTATCCAACGTGCTCTAATTATTCTATTCAAGCCATTGAAAAATATGGCGCTTTTAAAGGGGGATTGTTAACGGTTAAAAGAATAACAAAATGTCATCCCTGGCATCCTGGAGGGGTCGATCCGGTTCCCTAGGGGCAGGATTTTGTTCTGGGCCATATTCGGGATAAGCAATCCTTTTACTGCTCGATCAAGCAGGAAGATATAGCGAAAAGGCTCTTTTTATTATAAGGAGGTGACTCCTGCTTCGTAATTCTTACGAGGAGCAGGATTTAATTTGTGGCAAGCATTCGTTTCATGGTTTAGTGATGTAATTCAATATATGTACGGAATAACCGTATCAATAGGTTTGCCCAACTATGGCTTAGCGATAATTCTGATGACAATTCTTATTAAGCTGATCATGTTTCCGCTCACCCAGAAACAGATGAAATCCATGCGTGGTATGCAGGAAATCCAACCGAAAATGAAAATAATCCAGGAACGATATAAGGATGATCCCCAGACGATGCAAACCAAAGTAATGGAACTATACAAACAGCATGGGGTTAATCCGTTTGGAGGATGCCTGCCATTAATTATTCAGATGCCGATTTTTATTGCATTTTATCAGTCGCTATTAAAGTTTGACTTTAAAGTACAAGCACATGCATCTTTTTTGGGAATAAGCAATATTGGAGAATCTGTATGGGCGCTCACCGTTAATCAGGGTGCATTCTGGACTTTGTATATACCAATTCTGGCTGGATTAACTACTTATCTGCAACAAAAAATTTCTACGGTTGATTCCAAGGATCCTACACAAAGAACCATGTTATACATGATGCCCTTGTTTATGGCCTGGATTGCAGCCACAATGCCGGCAGGACTGCCTATATACTGGATTGTGTTTAATATATTGGGGATCCTTCAGCAACTCTATGTTAATAATGTAAGCCACGTTTCAAAACCAGAATTGGAAATACAGGATGTGACAGTTAAAACCGTTCAGGATAATAAAACTATAGCAAAGCCAGAAAATATAAAACGATCAGCAACTCAGCCCATAGAAAAGAAGGAAACGACAAAAAACTTCGATTCAAATGAAGAAAAGGCAGCAAGGAGGGGCAAAGGAGGAAAGATAAAGAATGGAAAACAAGGTGCAAACAGTGGAAAAAAGAGGAAGAAACGTTGATGAAGCTGTAAAAGCGGCCTTAGACGAATTAAACTGTGATATTGAAGATGTTGTGATCGAAATCATTGAGGAACCGAGTAAAGGATTATTAGGAATAGTGGGGAAGAAACCAGCTATCGTAAAAGTATCTATGTTAGATAAACCTGAACAGGGAATCCGTCAAGTACTGGAAAACTTATTAAACAAAATGAAAATTAATTACGAAATTGCGAATATTGAATATGAAAAGGACAAAGTAAGAATTAATTTAATAGGTAAAGATATGGGGCTAGTAATCGGACGCAAGGGCGAAACATTAAATGCTCTGCAATATATTGTGGGTTTAATCATTAATCGCCAGAGAGAAGAGCGACTCAGAGTAATCTTAGATGTTGAAGATTACAGGAAAAAAAGAGAAGAATCTCTTGAAGCTTTAGCCATAAGACTATCAGAAAAAGTGAAAGAAACAAGAAAAAATATTGTTATGCGGCCTATGAGCTCACAGGAAAGAAGAATTGTGCATACAGCTTTACAAGGTGATCCTAATATTACAACCTATTCGATTGGAGAAGAACCAAACAGAAAATTGGTTATTACATTGAAAAAATAAGCCATCAAAGGCCCAGTAAGGGCCTTTTTTTATTTAAATAGTTAATAATAAGGTTATAGAAGGATGCGGAGTGGCACTTATATAATTCGCTGATAGGTTAAAAAGTAGCTGGTTTGATAAGATATTTATAAAATACCAATAGGTGAAATCAAAAAAAAGGAAGGTAGAAAAGTGTTTAATGATGATATCGCTGCCATTTCAACACCCCCAGGTGAGGGCGGAATTGCAATCGTGAGGTTAAGTGGTTCAGAGGTTATCTCTAAGATTGCTTTGATTTTTAAACCTTACAGAAAAGAAAAAGTAATCGTTGAACAACCCGGATATACCATGCATTTGGGGTGGTTATTAGATAATAAAGGCGATATTATTGATGAGGTACTGATCAGCATTATGAAAGCGCCTCATAGTTATACAGGTGAAGATGTGGTAGAAATCAATTGTCACGGTGGAATACTGCCAGCCCGGCAATGCCTGCAAGCGGTTCTGGAACATAATATAAGGTTAGCAGAACCTGGGGAATTTACCCGGCGGGCCTTCCTGAACGGACGCTTGGATGTAAACCAGGCAGAAGCAGTAATCGAGATTATTCGTTCAAAATCGGAGAAGGCACTTAAGTTAGCTATCAAACAACTTTATGGGCATAATAGGCAACAAATTATGAATGTTGAAGATCAGCTCCTGAGTGTAATCTCGTTGATTCAAGCAAGCATCGATTTCCCTGATGAAGTTGGCGAAGTTGACGATTTTGAAATGGTTAACCGACTGGATGAACTTGAAAAAACAATTGAAAATATTCTTCTGGCAGCGCAAAGAGCAGAGGTTTACCGACAAGGAATAAATATTGCCATTATCGGCAAACCAAACGTGGGCAAGTCAAGTCTACTCAATGCCTTGTTGAAGAAAAACAGGGCGATTGTTACTGATATTCCTGGCACTACCAGAGATATTATCGAAGAGTATCTCATATTAGAGGGGATACCAATAAAATTAATTGATACAGCAGGCATACGTTACACCGATGACATCGTGGAGAGATTAGGGGTAGAAAAAACAGAAGAGGTTTTGCAGTCAGCTGAGTTAGTTATTTGGATACTTGATTTTGCCAGTGGTATAACCGAAGAGGACATGGCTATATTTAATAGAATCAATGGAAAAAAACGTATCGTATTAATCAATAAGGAAGACTTGGAGTCAAATATCACGGAAGCAGAATTACAGAAACTATTTCACGATGACATTATTATTAAAGCATCTGTGAAAGAAGAGACTGGATTGAATGATTTGACAAAATGTATTGTGGAGATGGCTGTGTCTGGAGAAGTAGGAATGGAACAATTAGAAATAATGCTAAGTCTTCGACAGAAGAATTTATTTTTAAAAGCACTGAATCATATTAAGGAAGCCAGAAAATCAGTGGAATTAATTCCCCTCGATTGTTTGGCAGTTGAATTAAGTATCGCCTCCGAAGCCATCGGAGAACTAACCGGTAAAAATATAAAAGAGGAAGTTTTGGATCGTATTTTTCATGATTTTTGTATTGGCAAGTAAACGGCATTTAAAGTTCTAGGAGGATACATATGATTTATGAAGCAGGTACCTACGAAGTAATAGTTGTAGGGGCAGGCCATGCAGGATGTGAGGCTGCATTAGCAGCCTCTCGCATGGGATGTAAGACATTATTAATAACATTAAGCATGGAAAATATCGCTCTGATGCCATGTAATCCATCTGTTGGAGGACCAGCTAAAGCACAGTTGATAAGGGAAATAGATGCTTTAGGCGGCGAAATGGGTGTAAATATAGACAAGTCGAATGTCCAAGTCAGAATGATCAATACAGGTAAAGGGCCAGCCGTACAGGCTCTGCGTGCCCAAGCTGACAAATATGAATATCATAAAGAAATGCTGAAAACGCTGCTGGCTGAAAGGAACCTTGATCTATTAATGGCCGAAGTGGAGCAAATAGTATCGCAAGATAATACAGTCACAGGTATTATTACCAAAACTGGCGCACGATATAAGTGCCAGACAGTTGTTATTACATCAGGAACATATCTTAAGGGACGGATAATAATTGGCGATATCGCTTTTTCAGGGGGCCCAGGTAATCAGTTTCCAGCAGTTAAACTCTCAGAAAATTTAAAAGAATTGGGCTTACAGTTAGGAAGATTCAAGACAGGAACCCCGCCCAGGATAGACAAAAAAAGTGTTGATTTTTCCTTAATGACAGAACAACCGGGGGATAATAGACCACTACGCTTTTCTTATATTAGTCCATACCCTCAAAGGGAACAACTCTCATGCTGGCTCACGCATAGTACGGTTCAAACACATAAAATAGTAATGGATAATTTGGATCGGGCGCCTTTGTTTACCGGGTTTATTACTGGTAAAGGCCCACGCTACTGCCCTTCATTCGAAGATAAAGTAGTGCGCTTTTCTCATAAAGATTCCCATCAGTTATTTATTGAACCAGAAGGACGTGCAACGGATGAAATGTATGTGCAGGGTCTCAATACCAGTTTACCGGAAGATGTTCAGATACAAGTGCTTAGAAGTATCCCGGGATTGGAAAATGTGCGGATCATTCGTACTGGTTATGCAATCGAATATGATTATGTAATTCCTTCACAACTGAAGTTATCATTGGAAACGAAAAAAATAAGCGGCTTGTTTACTGCCGGACAAATAAACGGAACTTCAGGATACGAGGAAGCGGCCGCCCAGGGGTTGATAGCAGGAATCAATGCAGCTTTGAAGGTTCAGAAGAAGACGGCGTTTATTCTAAAAAGAAGCGAAGCTTTTATTGGAGTCATGATTGATGACCTGATAACCAAAGATATTGATGAACCATACCGGTTATTGACTTCGCGAGCAGAATATCGATTACTGCTACGGCAGGATAATGCCGATCTGCGCCTCACGGAAAAAGGAAGAGCATTAGGGTTGGTTACGGATTACAGATGGGGCCTGTTTTTACAAAAGAGAGAATTGCTGGCCGAGCTGACTCATTTAATGAAAGATACGACTTTTACTCCAGCTGATGTGAAAATAGCAGCGCTTCTTAATCGCAAAGGCAGTGCCTTGCTAAGTGACCGAATAAGTTTGTGGGAATTGCTGCGAAGACCAGAAATTCAGATACAGGATTTTTGTGATCTTGGTTTATTGGCATTACATGACATAGATATAATGGAACAGATCGAAATTCAATCCAAATACGAGGGATATATTAATAAGCAAAACGAACAAGTTGCACGTTTTGAGAAAATGGACAATAAACTTTTGCCGGAAGACCTTAATTTTGAAGAAGTTTATGGATTATCCAATGAAGCAAGACAAAAGCTGGAGAAGGTCAGACCTGTATCTATTGGTCAGGCTTTACGGGTTTCAGGGATCAGTCCTTCTGACATTAATGTTTTGTTAATATTTCTGGAGAAAAAAAGAAGGAAATAGAAAACTTAAATGGAATATAATGTTAATAAATTTAAAGCAGCATTATTAGAAGAGAATGAAAAGCATAATTTAGTCAGCCGTAAAAGCCTGGCCAATGAGTTTGATAAACATATTGAAGATAGCCTGCAGGTATTTTCATATTTTGACTTATCAGAACTTAGGGGAGCAGACATAGGTACTGGTGCAGGCTTTCCAGGGCTTATAATGGCTATGGCGAACCCAAGTTGTCATTTAACTTTAATTGAACCTGACTTAAAAAAAAGCAATTTTCTTCAGCGGATGATATGGGAGTTATCACTTAGCAATGTTGAGGTAATAAAAATACGGGCAGAAGAAATAGGCCATAAGTCTGAATATCGAGCAAGTTATGATTTTTGTACCAGCCGGGCAGTGACTTCAATAAATGTATTGTTGGAATATTCTATGCCTTTGCTAAAGACAGGCGGGAAACTTTTTTTATGGAAAGGGCAAAACTATAAACAAGAACTGGAAGAAGCGCTAAATGCACTACAGATTTTTAAAGCCGTGGTAACTGATACCTTTCATTATACCTTAGTCAATGATTTGGATAGAGTTATGATTGTAATAGAAAAAAAAGGAGAAACTCCTGATAAATATCCGCGCAGAACCGGAATACCTGCTAAAAGACCCCTCTAGGAGGTTGATATTAATGGTTCGTAAACAATTGGTAAAAATGCTGGGCATAAAAAATGAATTGAAAATTATTGCTGTGCCCCTAGAGGATATTTTCAGAAGTCCATATCAGCCTCGTAAAGTATTTAAAGAAGAAGATTTAAGGGAATTGGCACGATCTATACAGAATTACGGAGTTATTCAGCCGATAATCGTTAGACAGTTTGAAAATAAGTTCCAAATTGTAGCCGGAGAAAGAAGATATCGTGCATGTAAAATGCTTGGCTTTAAAGAAATACCAGCAATCATACAGGAATTTAATGATGAAAAGGCAGCAGAGATAACGTTAATAGAAAATCTGCAGAGGAAAGAATTGAATTTCTTTGAAGAAGCTATTGCCTATAGTCAGTTAATGAACTTTTTCGGCTTGACCCAGGATGAAATAGCCGCTCGGGTCGGAAAAAGTCAATCAGCCATAGCCAATAAATTACGTTTGCTAAAATTGCCTGAAGAGGTTAGAGATAAAATTTTACCTGAAATTATTAGTGAGAGGCATGCCAGGGCATTATTAAAACTTAATACAAAGGAAATGCAGTTAGCTGTATTAAACCAAATCTATGAAAAAGATCTGACCGTAAAGCAAACCGAAGATCTGGTCCAAAAAGCCAGCCAGAATAATATGCCACAGGAGGGGCATAAAGTTGATGCAGGGCAGAATATTTCTCTGATAATTCGTGATACAAGGATTTTCCTAAATACCATCAGAGAAACAGTCAAAAGGGCTAAACAAACTGGAGTGGATATTGTGATGCTGGAAAATGATAATGAAGATGAATATGAAGTAATGATCAAAATTGCAAAAAGGCGTTATCACAAGATGGGGCAGAATGAGGGAGTCAGTTGGCTCCCTCTACACGGATAGCAGGATTATAAAACATAATTAGTGTGGTTCTAATAATATGAAATAATTTAACTGGTTAATCTGGAAGGGATTTTGTTTAATAGAGATATTTGTCCGGCAATCTTATGTCTTAAATCAAACGTATTAACAAAGGTTATAAAAAAGGGATGGACTTAATAAGCCATCCCTAAAGTTATTACAAGGAATAAATGACATGTTTTTAAGATCCTGGCATTTTGGTAAAAACTCCGCGGGGATCTACTACATTCCGCAGGATCTCAAGTACTTCATTTGGGGGAGACTCTACCATCTCAATATGATCAGGAACTAATAACTCAAAACCTGTACAAACCTGAGCTATTTCTACTGTCATACCGGGATTCAAAGCCTTAATCCTCATTCTTTTAGATACAGGTTCAAAATCATATACTCCTACCTGAGTCACAACGGCAATAGGGCCGCCCATAAGACCAGCTTTTTCACGGCTGTCTCCACCGTCCAGATAACCAGGAGTAGTTAAAAAATCTACCTTTGCGGGAAAACGATCCGGGGTCTGCAGACCAACCAGGACGGATTTTTCCGTTAAGGAACCAATATCGTTACCGCCGCCGCTGCCTGGCAAAATAGCTTTCAGGTTTTCATAACTACCTATTACAGACGTGTTTACATTGCCATACATATCAATTTGTGCGCCTCCCTGGAAAGCGATGTCAACATATCCCAGTGCACACTGGCCAAACGAATTAGCCATTTCCATGCTCATTGGTGACTTACGGAAGGTAAAGGGGCAGCCAACAGACCAGGGGACGTCACAACCTTCCAATGGATCCTGACCGCCGCTTTCAAAAACCATGGTAATATTTTTTGCATGCGTCCGGTGGGCCAGCATTGCTCCAACCATGGGAAGACCAGTTCCCACGTAAACTATTTGTTCGTCTTCGATCAGCAAAGATAGATTATAGGCTAGCATTTCCAATGGATTAGCAGGTGCTATATTGCTCATTCTTTTACCTCCTTCCATTAATCCCGTTTTGGGATGACTTCTTGATAATCGAAGCTAATCGCGGTATCATCTGCGTTACCCTGGGCTGCTTCCATTAACCGGCGAGCCTTGTCGATCATGCGTACTCCACCGAGTTTTTCAATGAAGTCATACTGGTCTTTTGTATTCATTATCCAGCGATCAGTATAGTCCATCATGTTTTCATAAGTGATCGTGCCGATACGGATCAGGAATTCCCACCATTCACGATGCCAGTAATAATATCCCGGGCAGCTTCCCGGAAAAGCTCCATAAGGCATTTCTACCACTGCATCAACATAGAAGAAAGGAATAGTCCCGATACTATTTTCTCTTATTGTCATTTCCGGCACGATTCGCTCGGCAGTTATGATGACTTTTCGGCAGGCAGCTGCTAATGCGATATCGTTAATTGCAGGGCCTTCAATAACTGCATTGCCGAAGCGGTCTGCTTTCTGCACATGAATAATACAAACATCCGGAAATAATGCCGGAATAATGGCTACAGGACTACTGTCTGCGCTCACTGGATTATCCATAACTTTTACATAAGGATTCTGTGCAATCATATCAGTACCAATCAATTGCTTGGATGCAATGAAAGGTGCGCCTAACTGAGCTGCTTTGAAACCAAGAGCCATCGAACCATGACTCCAGAAGGAATAAATCTGTGCTTGCTTGTTCTTTATGACCCGAGCGAAATTTTTATCATTTCCCCTCATCTCAACTCCCACATAGGATAGGTGTATTCCGGTCATGCATTCACGGGCCATGAAATATGAAGTATTAGACATGGGAGAGCCGATACCTGTCAAGTTTTTCTTTTGCTGCCGAACGACTTCGAAATAGGCCTGGATTGGGCTTCTTACATACGAAAAGCCGGTTTCTGCAAAAATATCTCCATCTTGAACAAATTCAGCTATGGCCTCAGAAAGTGACATACGTTTGTCCCTTTTGCGTCGATCTTTTTGCAAATGAAATTCACGGGCATCCCTATAATCAATAAGTCGTTTTAAATGATCCTGATTTCTATATTGAGTTCCCATCGATCTTGCCTCCTATTCTGTAAAAGTTGCATATATATGTTAAGATCACTTTCTTTACAACCACCCCCCAAAACAACCCCTTAGCTTGACTTTTATAACCAGCCCACAAAGCACAAGAGGTGCTTTGTGTCTTCATCGCGGTTAAGCAGAGTCAACATAAAAAACTTACTTACTAAAATAATATAAAATCGTAAAATTCGGAACAGAAAACTAAGTGACTAAACATATTCTACTTTCTATGCATAATCACCTGCTTATTTCACAATATTTTTAAATTTTCGTACACATGTGTTTGTAAAAAAGGAGAAATTATTGTATCAATTTTTGTTATTATATTGTTATCTGCAGGACTTCTCTTTTCAGAGGCGAAAATGACACTTAATAAGTGAACAGAAGGGTGGACATTTAATGGCGAAAATTATAGCAATTGCCAATCAAAAAGGTGGAGTGGGAAAAACTACTACAGCCATTAATATTGCTACCTATATAGCATTGGCGGGAAAGCAGGTTTTAGTCATTGATTGTGACCCGCAAGGCAATGCCAGCAGCGGGTTGGGCATAAACAGAAAAATGACTAATAAGAGTATTTATAACGTTCTTATTAATGATATTGCCGCTGAGCAAGCGGTGATTCAATCAAAAATTAAAAATCTTTCAATCATTCCTTCCAGTATTCAACTGGCAGGTGCAGAAGTGGAACTGGCAAATTTGAATGGAAGGGAAATTAAATTAAGAGAAGCTTTAACACTACTCAAAAAAGGATATGACTATATTTTCATTGATTGTCCTCCTTCACTGGGATTACTAACAATTAACGCGTTGTCAGCCAGCAATTCGGTGATCATACCACTGCAATGCGAGTATTATGCATTAGAAGGCTTAAGTCAATTAGTTGATACAATTAACTTAATTAAACGACGTTTGAATCCCTTGCTTAAAATCGAAGGAATTGTTTTTACTATGTTTGATGGGCGTACAAATCTTTCTATTCAGGTTGTTGATGAAGTCAAAAAACATTTTCGTAAAGAAGTTTATCGTACCATCATTCCGAGGAACATTAGGCTTAGTGAGGCTCCCAGCCATGGAAAACCAATTGCTGTATATGATGCCCGTTCGAAAGGGGCAGAAATGTATTATGAATTAGCGATGGAGGTAATGAGGCGTGCCTAAAAAAGAAAGAGGACTTGGCCGAGGGCTGGATGCTCTCTTTACTAATGATAATGATGTTATCAGCGAATTGGATATCAGTATTTTAAAACCAAGAAACGATCAACCCAGGAAAACATTTGATAAAGAATCTTTAATGGAACTGGCTCAATCAATAATGCAACATGGCTTGCTGCAGCCAATTTTAGTAAGACCTCGGGGAGAAAAATATGAAATAATAGCCGGGGAACGAAGATGGCGTGCCGCAAAGCTGGCCGGTCTTAATGCAATTAGTGTGATCATTAAAGACATTAATAATCAGGAAGCAGCTGAGATATCGCTGATAGAGAATCTTCAACGAGATGACTTATCTGTGATCGAGGAAGCAGTAGCCTTTAAAAGTTTAATGGAAAAACATGCGTTTACGCAAGAAATGATCGCAGAAAGGATCGGCCGCAGCCGCTCATACATAGCCAATGTAATGCGGATATTAAACCTGCCTCCCGATATTATAACTTTAATTGAAGAAAAGAAAATAAGTGCAAGCCATGCCCGAACGCTGCTTTCTTTACCAACGGATGAAGAACGAATTATGGCAGCTTTGGACATAATAGAAGGAAAGAAATCGGTCCGTCAAACTGAAAAGAACGTTAAAAAAATTCAAAAAGCTCAAGATAAAAAGATAAAATCTCTTGAAGTAGCAGAAGTTGAACTTAAGATGCAAAAATATTTTGGCACCAAGGCAGAAATCATATCCCGGAAAAAGGGCGGTAAAATAGAGATAACGTATTATTCAGATGAAGAATTAGAGAGGATTCTCGATTTGATTGGAATAAATTAAAATGTTTCACGTGAAACATTTATTATGATGGCTAGACAAAAACGTCATAAAAAAAGAAAAGCTTCAAATAATATAATGTTGGATCTTTGATGATTCATTCAAAACGCCAGGTCTATTATTGAGTTATTGAGAGGCGCTTATTATGTTCAGGAATCGGCAGGAAGCAGGTTATAAGTTATCTCAAGCGTGGAAACAATTGCACCGAAAATTTGATATTGTACTTGCTATACCTCGAGGAGGGGTTGTAGTAGGTGATGAAATCGCGCATGATTTTGACCTGCCATTAGATGTTGTACTGGCAAAAAAGATCGGTTCACCGAATTTACCGGAATATGCTATTGGGGCAGTTGCACCCGACGGAGAAATTCTTTTACATAAGAAAGAATTGCTTAAAGAAGTGGTTAACTCTCAAGAAATTGATTTCCTGGCAGCAAAGGTCAAAGAAGAGATCAATTATCGTCTTGATATATACCGAGGTTCGAAAGCAGCATTAAATGTTGCCGGGAAAAAAGTACTACTGGTTGACGATGGAATTGCCACCGGTTTTACAATTAAGGCAGCCATTCATTATTTGCGCAGACTGCAAGCCAGTCAAGTGCTGATTACAGCACCAGTAAGCTCCATAAACGCCTATCACGAAATAAAGGAAACAGCTGATTATGTATTAGTTCTGGAAATACCGGAAAAGTTCTATGCTGTAGGTCAATTTTACGAGGATTTCAGTGAAATCGATGATAAGCAAGTTATATATATTCTGAAACAATACTAAATGATAAATTTTAATCATTTAGTATTGGCCTGAATAAAACGATAGTTAGCCATATACAAGCTTTTTGCAATGATAGTCGCCATCCGGTCAACTAAAAATAGTCTGGTGTTTTGTAAAACCAAATGGTCAAAGCAACCAGCCACATTAACCACTCCAGATATATGGAAATCTCCTACATAGGGTAAAGATTTTTGTAAAGCTGAACCGGGAAGAAGACCGCCTGGTTTGATGTTGATGAAGCCGACTCTTTCAGCATTTCCTAAACAAGCATCAACAGCGATAATGAAAGGGTCGAGGAGGAGTTTTTGAATAGCTTCTATATTTGCCTGCAGATTTACAGCATGGAGCGGATCCTTTAAGGTTCCGTAAACATTGGCGGTCGGCAGCATTGTTTTCAACTTGGAACCAACCAGAGGCCCTAAGCAATCACCAGTTGCTTTGTCTGTACCGATACAAACATATACAAGTGGCCTTTCTGCGGATTTATTTAAAGCATATAATAACGTGAACACTGATTCTTCAACATCGTTGAAACAAAGCACGTCTTCGCAATAATATGAAAATCCTGCTTCAGCGAATCGACTTTTCAAGCTCAAAGTACAAACCTTTCTTTTCTCGTGTTTTATATAGCAATCGTTGCTTCTCTCTAAAAAGTTTATAAAAATTATTTGCATTGCCGCATTTCGATTCAATGCTGGAGCATCTCTAAAACCTCGTTATTAGACTATCTAAGGGGAAAGACGGTATTATATTATTTGCATTGGAATACTATTTTATTAATACCTGTGTTTAGGGAGGCTTATACCTGAGATTACGAATGTATGTCATATTCGGGTATCTGGGGGCTGTGGTTGGCGCCGGTTTTGTATCAGGACAAGAAGTAGTACAATTTTTTGTCCAATACGGCAGACTGGGATGGTGGGGGGCTATTATAGCGGCTTTACTTTTTGCACTATTAGGTGGAATTTTAATGCAAATTGCCCACCATCATAATATATCTAATTATCAAGATCTATTAAAGTTACTATTTACCAGCAAGTTTGCAAATATCATAGAGTTACTGTTGGCGGGCTTTTTATTTCTAGGAATCAGCATCATGCTTTCTGCCAGCGGCGCAATATTTATTGAACATTTAAATTTGCCGAAATTTGCAGGAATTTTAATAATGTGTACAGTGGTATTCATAGCACTTCTAAGTGGAAAGAGTGGGTTGGTAGCTAGTTATAACTACTTGGTGCCATTAAAAATTATAATGCTGATCTCGATAAATTTATATCTTGCATTCGGAGTGAAGAATCAATCCGGACTTAATTATATGGCAATGCTTGATAAACCGAATGATTTCAGATGGCTTGCAGCGGCGGTTCTTTATATTGCATATAATTTTACATTAGCCATGGTGGTCTTAGTCGAATATCAATCCATCACCACAAAACGACAAAGTATAAGGGGAGCCATAATAGGTGGAGCATTTTTGGGGGGGATGGTATTGTTAAACTTTTGGGCACTGGCTAAGAGTATTCCCCAGATTTTTGCTTATGAAATTCCTATGCTGTTTGCAACTGGCAAAATAAGTTTGAGTGTTAAATACTGTTACTTACTGGTTTTGTGGCTGGGGATTTTGACCACTGCTATAGCTAATACCTATGGTTTTACGCAAAGGGTGTCAAAATATTCTGGAATTAATTTTAAAATTATGCTTTGTATATCGCTTGGCGCAGCACTGCCAATATCCTGGCAGAGTTTCTCAGATTTGGTGGGCTTGGTGTATCCTGTTTTTGGTATTGTGGGCACGATAATAATCAGTGCATTAATATACCAGCACATAAAAGACATTGCTTTATAGTTATATTATAATACTATCTATAAAAAGCAAAATGAAGAAATCAGGTGATTTGATGGAAAGCTTAAGAAATATTCCTGCTATTGATGAAATCTTAATGAATGAGCAGATCAAAGTGCTGACACTTAAATATAATCGGCAATTTATAGTTACTGCTGTACGGCAAGCAGTTGACCAGGTTCGTTATGAGCTGAGGATGGACCCGCAGGAAGTCAACAAAGATAACTTACTGGCGAGGATCATTCATTTAGTTGAGGAAAAAATTAGTACCAGCCAAGGTACATTGTACAAGGTAATTAACGGTACCGGAGTTGTATTACATACAAATTTGGGACGTGCGCCATTAGGAAACAGAGCGTTAGAGTATATCAATAAAACCGCGAGGGATTATAATAATCTGGAAATGAATTTGACAGAAGGGATTAGGGGCTCTCGCTATGATCATGTAGAAAACTTGCTGATCGAATTGACCGGTGCGGAAGCAGCATTAGTGGTTAACAATAATGCTGCCGCAGTAATGTTGGGATTGAATACTTTTGCATTCAATAAAGAGGTTATTGTTTCGCGAGGACAGCTTGTAGAAATAGGAGGCTCTTTTCGCATTCCTGAAGTTATGAAATTAAGCGGGGCGAAGCTAATTGAAGTTGGAACGACCAATAAGACGTATGCCAGTGATTATGAAAATGCGATTAATGAGAATACAGGCATGCTTTTTACAGCTCACACATCAAATTATAAAATAGTTGGTTTTACTGCCAGTGTCTCTAATGAAGAAATTGTGGAATTAGGTAAGAAGTATTCCTTACCTGTAATGCAGGATCTTGGCAGCGGTATTATTGTTGATTTACAGCATTGCGGTTTAACTGAGGAGCCACTGGTACAGGAAAGCATCACGGCAGGTATTGATATCATGTCTTTCAGCGGGGACAAACTATTGGGCGGACCACAAGCCGGCATATTGGTCGGCAAAAAGAAGTATATTGACGCGATGAAAAAGAATCAGCTCACACGGGCACTAAGGGTGGACAAACTTACCATTGCTGCATTGGAAGGGACTTTATTGGAATACTTAAGCGGCAACCCTATGGAACAGATTCCTATTATCAGGATGTTGTCCAGAAGGACGGAAGAATTGAAAGATGAAGCGGAAAGCCTTGCACATAAAATCACTTTCAATACAGCAAACTGGGATGAACTTAAAGACATAGCAGTCATACCAACTGAAGATATGGTAGGAGGGGGAGCTTACCCGACTCTAAAAATACCTGGTTATGGAGTGCAACTTGAGTTTAGGGAAGGTGCATTAGAAATAATCGCAAAATGCTTGCGTCAGAAGCGTCCAGCATTGCTTGCAAGGCGGCAGGATAATAAAATGCTGCTTAGCGTAAGAACCTTAATGACCGGTGATGATGAGCTAATTGTCAGAGCTTTACTGGAATTGATCAACCAAGAATCTACCCCAGGGGGGCAGTTATGAAAAGGATCATTATTGGAACAGCAGGTCATATAGACCACGGTAAAACGACCTTGGTCAAAGCTTTGACCGGGTGTGATACCGATCGACTGAAAGAAGAGAAAAAAAGAGGGATATCAATCGAACTCGGTTTTGCTCCCTTTACACTCCCTAATGGGCAAAAAGCTGCAATCGTTGATATGCCTGGACATGAAAGATTTATTCGTCATATGTTGGCCGGAGCTTTTGGAATCGATTTCGTTTTATTGACCATTGCTGCCGATGAAGGGATCATGCCCCAGACGAGAGAGCATATGGATATTATCGAATTACTGGGAGTTGATAAAGGGATCGTAGTCATAACTAAAAAAGATATGGTTGATGAAGAATGGCTGATGCTGGTAGAAGACGAAATCGAAGAATATCTTAAGGAGAGCATTCTAGCTAAGGCACCAATTATTGCTGTCTCTGCAATTACAGGAGAAGGAATCGAGGAGTTAAAAGAACAAATTCAAACGCTATCCGTTCTGGTACAGGAGAAATCATCTTCCGGATATGCCCGTCTGCCTATAGACAGAGTATTTTCTATCTCCGGTTTTGGTACGGTAATTACCGGAACCCTTTGGTCAGGGAAAATTAAAGTCGGTGAAATACTTGAACTCATGCCCTCGCAAAAACAAGTAAAAATAAGAACGATTCAGGTACATAATGAAAAAACCGATACGGCCTTTGCCGGACAGAGGGTGGCAGTAAATTTACAGGGCATTGAATTAAACGAAATAAAGAGAGGGTATCTATTAACCACCCCAGGTGCCTTCATTCCTAGTTATAGAATTGATGCCAGACTTCGGTTACTTCCCGCGAGTAACCGCATAATTCGTAATTGGAACCGGATCAGATTTCATTTGGGTACCGATGAAGTTCTTGGCAGAGTAGTACTTTTGGATCGTGACGAATTGAATCCTGGAGAAGAAGCCTTTGTACAGATAATTTTGGAAAAACAAATTGTTGCCCAAAAGGGGGATGCTTTTGTCATTAGATATTATTCGCCAGTTACAACTATTGGCGGAGGAACGGTTATAGAATCGAATGCGGCAAAACAAAAAAGATTTAAAGAAGAGGTGCTGGAAGAGTTAGCTATTAAAGAAGAAGGTAGTCTTTACGAGCGGTTGCTCTACGAAATGACTGCAACAGGTCAGGACGTTTTTACAATTGATGATTTAGCTAGAAAGACCGGCAATCATATCTCTGAACAGTTAACTAATGAGATTCTACAATTAATTGATGATGAAAAAATCATTGAAATTAAACCTGGCTTTTATATCAGCCAAACTAAGATGGACAATATAAATGAAATCATCGAAGAAAACCTGAGAAAGTATCACAG